>ERZ779842.62-NODE-62-length-132830-cov-98.270314_pt1 | contig 132830 bp, 139 predicted proteins | sample MGYA00511095_ERZ779842 | MGnify/ENA primary metagenome ERZ779842 (study PRJEB29588, sample SAMEA2154036) | human gut metagenome | biome: human gut; feature: human-associated habitat; material: faeces | place: Denmark | collected 2008/2010 ... | reverse complement strand
CCAATCACTTTTTTCAATTCTAATGTAATGCTTATTCTTTAAACCGCTGTTTAACATACTTATCTGTTTCGCCAAACTGCCATCCACATTTGGATTTGCCTGTCTTGCATCAAGGGCGTACCCTGCTTCCGTGGTAGTGTTATTGTTGGCGACTGCCGTTTTCTTTAAATATGTTTCGGAAATGTTCTTTCCATTTCCATCACATTCCGCTTTTTTAGCTGATGCTACATTTTTATCACAATCCGATGTGTTGTCTACCTGATCCAATCCCTTAAAAAGTTTTTCTACACTCTCAAAATTCTCATTCACGGTTTCCATATCCACCGGATCCGTTCTTTCAAACAGCTTAAATTTAAAAATATCTGTAAGCTTCATGTTATCCTCTCTTTCTCAGTCCGATTTCTGCAACCTGTTCCACTGTAAACCGCGATAATTCTTCCATTGTATAATTCGCGATATTTTCTACCTTCGAACTCAGATTCTTCGGAATACTGATGTTTCTCAATTCCCAGTGTGTAAACTGCCCCAGTATAATATGCGGATATGGTTTTAAGCTCCTGTACTGGTTGTAAAGCAGTTCTGTGTTAAGCAAAATATTGCATGGCACGATTTCGTCTAAAATATCCACCACAGAATCATATTGATTTTTCTGCGCTATACCGATTTTAACGATCATTGTCTGACCGGGAATATCAAAGTCTATTGCGTACTCTGTACCACACAATTCCTTTAATTTTCTTTCAAGGAAAGCATAGTTATACGGCAGACACACATTCCATTTGGTCAGACACCGGAAGATTCTATCTTCGAGCGTATCATCACTTTTCGGCGTCATTCCAAGAATCTTTTCAAATCGGGCAATTCCCTCTTCGTCACAGGATATAATGTACCGGTTATCAATCATCCTGTTATGCCTGGATTCCAACAATCGAAACTCCGGCGTTTCCGTATCCATAATTTCAGCCAGTTCACTATATTCCTGCAAATACAAAGGGAGCAGCTCCTTAAGATCGATATATCTATCGTCCATAAGCAACCACCCCCATGACCGGGATCTCATATTCTGTTAATTCAAGATTTTTTGTATCCCCATTGATGGTTGTTCCCGTCACATCAAGCACACCTTTTACACCCATGATTGCAGCATCCAGTGACGCAATTCTCACGATCAGATGATTCAGGTTCTCCCAGTCCTGCCGCAACGATAAAATGTACTTTTTCATTGCGTCCTCAATCAATGCTTTACATTCATTCAATCCATAACCACTGTCAAAGGTGATATTCATTGCAATATTTACCACTGACTCTTTCGCCGTCTCGACCGTAACCACATGCCCGATCGGCGCCAGCCCGTCCCCCATGCCATCACCGTTTGGATCAAACTCTTTCTGGACTGCAGATATCAATGTATCCGTAGCTTTTCCATGTGCACTGTCTAAAATAACAAGTTTCACTGTTCCTGGACCATTCCACGTCCGTATCACTTTGACTGCTCCGACTCCCGCCAGTGCAAGCGTTTTGTTTCGATAATCTTTTACATTACCGGAAAATGCCCTTTCCTCAAACGATTCAAAATACCTCTGCCGCAGGGATTCCGTACTTTCTTCCGCTTCTCCATAGATCAAAACCCTCGTGATCTTTGCAGTCGTGAGACCGGAAATATATTCGATTGGAAGAACATCTCCTGTATATTCATTTCCGACCGTACCGATCTGCTCACAGGTGACCTGTCCGGGAGCTGTAACGATATAGGTATTTTCCCCGCCAGTAAATCTTTTTCCGTCCGCAACCTCCACATCGGTTTCTAACTCAAGTACTGCCTGAGTTGCTTTCTTTGGCGTAATACCACGATCCGCACATAACCGGATCAGATATTCCCTTGATGCCGTGTCTCCAAATGTCTCTGCCAGCATGCAGTCAAATGCAATATACATAGACGTCAGTTCCACTGCTGCCGGTGCCAGTGCAGCATAGATTGGCGAACTCTCCCTTTTATCCATTGTCTCAGGCACACGGGACAACATGCGCTGTAAAATCACATCAAATGTCTGATCTTCATACATTACACGTCCACCTCCTTCTCAATCTTTGCATTTCCATATTTCGTGTGCGCGGTAAATTTAGCGATCAGCGTTTTTCTGTGCACTTCAAACTCAAAATTATCTACCGAGTCTATCCGGTCATCCTGTGTCAGAGCCTCCGTAATCCGCCGTTCCACTTCCACCATGACATAATCCATCGGCTTACCGATCAGATCCTGCAATTCCACACCATAGTTCCATGAAAAAATAATGTAACGATACCGCTCTGTGTTCAGGATATTGTAAATTGCCTGTTTTACTGCTTCCAAACCATCACATTCGCCTACAACATTGCACGTTTCCCGGATCATGTGATGACATAAAGACGGCTGTTCTGTTACCTCGATTTCTTTTAAACTGTTAACTGCCGGAATCATGTCACACCACCCTGTCTGCAACTAAAAACTTCTGACCGCCCTGCTGACGGATCAGCACAACCTGCTGACCTGTTTTTAATCCGCTGTAAATCTTCATTTCCTTTTTCACACCGTCTATTTCAATGTCCACGGTACGATCTGTTAAATGTTCCGGAACGATAAGCTGTGCGCTGGCTATATCAAACCTCTGCTCAACTTTAATTTTTAATGGAGCTGCCGCTATCACTGTACCAGACATCACATCCGCCGGATATCCCGCCTCATTGACTCCGTTTGACACCTGCTGTATCGCCCTCACGAAATCATTTGCATCATGCACTGAAACCACCTCCTGATAAAGTCAAATCCATTGTGTGTTTGCTTTCACCGTATTTGTGTACACATTTTTCTACGAGCATCAGATTTTTTATCTGCATATCTCCTAAATTAAGCTGTACCACGACCAACGAGCCGCCGCGCACTCTGGAATCACCACAGGCATCCTTAATTGTCAACGTCTTTGTAGCTTTATTGTAAAGTTTCAAGAGCGCATCCGCTTTCGCCTGCCCGTTTTCTCCATCCTGCAGCGTGTCAAAATACTGTAAGATTCCCCAGTCATTCATGTGCGAGGAATCCTGTGCAATATATACGTCCCTTTTTCCAGTCTTTTCGTTGTCAAAGACCAGCTTGATCCGGTTGTAGGTATCTGAATCAATCGAAGATTCATAATCATAATTCTGTCCGGTCTCTGCATCTATGACGATAGGCACATACATATCACCGATAAAAGACAGATTCAACTTTCCGCCGTCATCATGGAGAATGTACAGATCACCCGTATTCTGTAATGTCAGATCAAGTGCATTTCCAATCATATCCATAAGAGACTCGTTATCTTCCACTCTCGATGCAATCTTCCATATGGTATCCACGATCGTGCCGAGATTAAAACCAAAATTATTAGCAATCTGCATCACGACCTCAGCAGCCGTTTTGTTTTCATATACCATTGTGTCTTTGTTTTTCAGATACCGGATCTGGTCATAGGCAGTTACTTTTACAATATTGCTTCTGTCGCGCTTGATTTTAAAAATAAAACCATAAAACACACCTGTTTCTCCATCCTTAAAGCGCACCGGGTTTCCTTCCGCAATCGAAATCCCGGTATCCACAAAACTAAATTCTATGGAACCGGGACTAATCTGCCGCTCTGTGGTCACTTTTACTTCTTCCTGTACTGGGGGCAGGTAAACTGTGCTGCCGTTTTGTATTAATAACTCGTACATTTCCACCTCCTATGTCTTATGCAGCCGGGATCGTAAGCACCTGCCCTGGATATATCAGATTCGGATTTCCGCCGATCACTGATTTATTGGCATTGTAGATCACACTCCACTTTCCACCATCGCCGTAAAATTGCTTCGCGATCTTCCAGAGACAGTCCCCGGAAACTACGGTATAGCTCCCCCCGGTTGGTGCGTTGCCAGCAGATCTGGCCTGCTGCATTGCCGCCTGTGGTTTCGGAAGTGATATATCCACAGTACAGGTTTTTGTGGTAAATTCGCGGTACTGTTTCAGTTTGATCTTAACAGTCGTATCAAATCCCTCTCCCGCATCATCCACAATGGAATAATCCTCAAGTGAAACTGTCATGTTTGTATGAAACAATTTCTTTTCATTTGGAAATGTTCTTGTCATGATATACTGAAAACTTTTCTTCTGCACCTTTAATTCTTCCAGCTTATCCAGGTAAAACTTGGCATTCCGAAACTTCTGTGGATATAATGCAAACGGATATTCTGCATTTGGGAGTAAAAGGTCAAATTCCACATCTGACAACCCTGCGGCTTTCAAAATATTTGCTTCACCCTCATTAATCAGAGTTACCGTTTCGTTCTGATTATTAATTTTTACTGTTACTTTGGACGGAGCTACCGGAAACAGCACTCCATCCAGATATAATTTATATGCCATTTCCTACGCTCCTTCCCGGACGATTTCTAATGCCTCTAACACTTTCGTTGTCATTCCATCCACGATACCATCCAGATCTGCATTACTGCTCACGTTGTTATTGTTCGTCATATCCAGCTTAATCTCCGCAGTCGTAAAACGGTTGATTGCTTCCTGCTCTGCAATGTCTCTAAGGTATTTCAGATCCTCGTCCGTGATATCCACAGAATCTTTAATTGCACTGGTATCATCCGCAATACTGTCAAGGTTGCCACCTGCACCGGAATTTGCGATTGCATCACTGAAACCAGATATATAATCATCGGGATTCGGAATATCTGTTTTACCGAAGATATCCGACAGGCTGAAATTTGATATTTTATCAGAAATACCATTCCCCCATGCTGCGCCCGCATTGAAAGCATTGGCTGCCCATCCGTCCTGAAATGTATCAAAAGTTGTAAAACCATCATTGAATGCACTTGAAATACTGGTATAATCTTCTTTATTTCCGGCTGCTTTACTTGCCTTTGCTGCATATTCATCTGCTGCTGAACTAATACCTGAATAGTCAAAACTTACAAATGGTAACTGGTTCAATGCTGCTGCAATCTTTTCAATTACCGAACAGGCAGTTGATAACAAATTATAAAACCAAGATTGAACAGAAGAAATAGCATTGTGAAATGCCGTCTTTATGTTGGATGTAAGTGCTACAATGGCGCTTCCGATACCAATGACAATATTGGCTATGGATAAACCAAGATTTTTAAAAGTTGCTCCAACAACAAATATTGCTCCTGTAATAATCGCAAAACCCGAATTTGCCACATCTACCGTTTTTGCAATAGCATTACATACGGCAAAAATTATTGCAATCAACAGTACAACTGCTATAATTACAAGTCCAACTGGATTCATGCTCATAACAGCATTGAATGCGCCTTGAGCCGCTGTCCATGCATTTGTAGCCAGTGAAGCCGCCCTGGACGCTATCTCTGCCCCTTTTGTAAATGCCGTATAAATTACGATAGCCGCCGCAACTCCTAATATGATAGGTTCTATAATTGACCAATGATCTGCCACGAATCCAGCTACAGATCCCACTAAATCAAAGATATTCAGCACAATATTTGCTGTCGTTGCCATCGCTTCTATCGCTCCATCAACAAATCCCTGAAAAGCATCACTGTTCGCCATTCCATTTAATCTTTGAAGGACTGGCTGAAAAGCCATAACTGCAGTATTCTGCATGGACTGCAAGATCTGTCCCCAGGTCATCGGCATTTCATTGAATTTGCTGTTAATGTCATCAGTAGCAGAAAAGATTGCTGCCTTGACTACATCAGCGGAAAGTTCCCCATCCGCTGCCATTTCTCTGATCTTACCGATTGGAACATCAAGATAGTCTGCAATGTTCTGGATCAGGTTAGGTGCTTGTTCAAAGATACTGTTTAACTCATCACCGCGGAGCACGCCGGAACCAAGAGCCTGTGATAACTGTAACTCTGCATTTGCTGCTTCCTGTGTGGATGCACCGGCGATCGTCATCTGCTTTTGAACTAAATCTGCAAATGCAACAACCTCTTCTGGGTTGCCAAATGCATCCTTCGCATTATTACCGAATCTTGCAACAACGGATGCCATGCCATCCAATGATCCACGCGCATCCTGTGCCGCAGCATATACCATATTAACAAGTTCCGATGTCTCATTTGCTGTTCCATTGATCTCATTAAAGGAATTATTCATCAGATCCAGTCTTGAGGTTGTCTGTGTCAATTCATCGGACATGTCAAGAACTTTTCCTATACCCTGTATACTGATATACGCTCCAACCGCCCGCTTAATCATGTTTACCAGTTCGTTTGAACCAGACACACCCTCCTGGATCTCCTGATTGAATCTTCCCTGCTCATCCGTATTGTCGCGGATATACCGCTCTGTATTACCCACTGTCTGCGATAACTGAAGATATGCTGCATTTGCACCGGACACATCCATGTTCTGCATGGCGGTATTAAGATTATTCTGTTCCTGGATTGCCCGGTCTAATTGCGATCTCAACTGTTCCAACTGGGCGTTTGCTGTATCTGTTCCCATATTGACCGGATTGCTTTCGATCTGCTGTATCCGTTCCCGTATCGAATCGATTCTGACAGCCATGGAATTGAGATCCTGAAACATCTCCGGCGGAAAAATCGTTGTACTGTATGCCTGACTCGCAATATCATTCTGCGTACTGCTCAACTGCTCTAACATGCTATTGGCACTCTGTACTTCCTGCTCGAACCGATCTATTCCGGTTCCTGTAAACACATCCAGACTGTCCGTTTCCCAATGCACTGGAATCTCGACCGGCTCTGTCGGCACATTGGGCTGCATTTCCGGCAGGACCGGTTGAGAACTTCCCGCAAGCGGATCTATGACAGGCGCCGGCTGCTGTGCCACACCGTTCAACGCAATTAAGGATGCTGTTGCTTCATCGATCGCCTCGCGTGCTCCATCCAGGCTGCTCGTATCAATATCCATCGACATTGCCTGCTGCATATCATACATCTGTGCTGTTGCAAGGTTGACCGCATCCATAATGCCATATAAAACACTGGTAAACTGGTCATTAAGCTCTATCGCTGTCTGAATAGCTGCCATACATCACGCCTCCTTCCTAATGAATCTTTCTCTTTAATTCCCGCTCTTTTTTCTTATCATTCTCGATCTTGATTTTTATTGCGGCGATCACAAATGCTTTTTCCTGCTCATCCATATTTAAAAATACAGATGGCAGAATATGTAATTTCAGAAGGGCATAGTAAGCAAAGTTTGCCTCACCATCCCCTCCTTCAATCAGTTTTTTGCTTCGTCCACCTTGACATCAAGACTGTCTGTAAATCCCTGGAACTTCTGCATCCACACTTCAAACATCTGAAATTCACCAGCGCCATCCACCATTGCATATAATAAATCTTCCGGTGTTTTCACACCGTAGGAATCCTGTAATTCTTCATCGTACAGATCAGGATACACGGTTGCTGCTGCCATCATCTTTGACAGGTATTTTTCTGTATTCAGCCTTGGGCGGTACATATTCGGTTTTCCAGTTACCGGGACCTCTACAGTACATGCATTGCGCAGTTCCTCATTCTCGCGTGATGTGATCTGGCGAAATTCCCAAAGAAGCGGCTTTCCGTCTGTATCTGTAAGACTCGCTGTTGGAGCATACTTCTGATTTGCTTTTACCTTTTTGTTTGCTTTCATAAATCTGCTGAATTCTGACATATCTTTCTCTCCTTTTTATTTAAAAATCCCCTCCCGCTGATGCAGGAAGGGAACATCATTAATTTGTTCTAAAACCGTCTAACTCTTTGAATTTCTCCGGCATATCCCAGCTCTCAAAGGTTCCTGAAATATCTTCATCCAGAATTTCTTCGCCCGCCTGGAACTTTGCAAGAATAAATGAGTCACAGAGACATCCCCTGTGAATAATTGTCTGTCTGCCTGCACTGCTTGATGGATCCTCATTGCTCACCTGGATTTCAAAATAAGGCAGGTTTCCTGTTTTCTGATACTTGTTTGCCATTGTGCGGAGCACTGACTGATTATAATGTGCAGTTCCCTTCCAGGTACCCTTTCCACCGGCAGCCTTGTGTCCCATGCCTACTTTACCTAAAATCTTGACATCGCTGATCGTAACATCCCATTTGCTTTCGAACTCTGTCAGATTCATAAAATTGTACCGTCTTTTATCAATCGTAATAAAACACTCCGCAAGGCTTCCATAGACGGCATCGCCCGCATCCATAATAGCTGTATTTCCCATCTTTCTTCACTCCTTCCTACGCTACCGTAACAGTCATATAGAGCTTACTCATCGCATTAACAACTGTCACCTGATCTGTGATCACTACCGACTTTTTCGATTCTCCCTGTGCGATCGTAATATCATCTTCGCTGAAGTTCTCGATCGCCCTGATTTTTTCAAGTTCCCTATGATGTGCCACGATGTCAGACCAGAGAGACGTTCTTCCTGCCGCATCATTCGATATGGTACCGAGATATTTCGTACTGAATAATACGGCGATATCATTACCGATCTGATCGATCACGCGGACTGTCTGATTGTCTTTGAAAAGTTCTCCCTGCGTATCCGTCACGCTTACCATGGAGTTGATGTCGTCCAGAACGCGGATATCTGAATTTACCCTGTGCAAGACAAATTCTCCATTTTTGATAGACTCTCTTAACTGATTCTGTGTATACGATGTATCTACTGTAAAGGAACCGTCGTAAACTTTGTTCTGACAGGATTTATTTACAGCACATCCGCATTCTGCACCGGTAACCCAGTATACAAGACTTGCTTCACTCCATCTCGCATCTGTGGTCTTGTTTTTCACATTGATAACACCCATGTGATCTGCGCAAATATTGTAGAGTACCACCTGAAATTTAATTCCAAGTTCATCGCGCAGCCGTTTGTTAAATGCAACGTATAACTTTTTCGTTGTCTCATCCGTTACCGCAACACCCATGGTGTTATAAGAATAAGATTCAATCAGATCCAAATATGTCTGATGTGCTGTTCCGTCTACGGTTCCATTTGTTCCACCTGTCAGTGGTGCGGCTGCCGTATCTTCCAACTCGATTTCCTCTTTAAATGAAACATAATCATTCGCCACAAGCTCTTTTGCAGTTTTTACCGTTTGCGTATCTGCTTTGGTTGTGCCAAGGTAAGTAATAACGTCAAACTTATCTGCATCGTCCGCATTTTTCTGTACAGCGATCCGGATATCATTGCCACGGGTTCCGCTGTACAATGCGGTTGCCATGGTATTTGCAGCCTTTGCACCGCCACCGTTTAAACGGTATGCATAAAGCGTCTGCGCCCCAAGGAACAGATCATTCAGTCCTTTCATTTTCGGATCGTCGAATGCGTAACCAAAAATCTTCATGCTGTTTTTCTGGAAGTCCTCGTTTGTCACCTCAAAGACTTTCCCTTCCACGCCCCAGTCAAGTTCTAAAGGCATTGTCGCAACGCCTCTGTCTGACAGATTTGTGTTTGCAGATGCCGCCGATACAAAATTGATATAAGTTCCCGGCAGCACCTTGTTCTGTGCGGTAAATGTTCCTCCACCTAAAGCCATTTATTTCACCTTTCCTTTCATATATTTTTCTAATAACGTGTCCGCTTCTACTTTGGTGTACTTTTTATTTTCATCTAGCAGAGCGTCCATTATATCTTTCCTGGCACTGTACTTTGCGCAGGCAAGAAGCTGTTCTTTTGTAAATTTCTGTGCCGCTTTTCCCTGCGGCTTTTCTAATACCTTCCCGCTCGCATTTGCCATTTTATTATTCTCCCTTCATTTCTGACTGAATTTTAATCTGTCCCATCACCTCAGAACGTACCGGTTTTTTCAAGATTACCCGGTTATAATTCACAAAAAAATTCAATACACCGTCCACCAGATCATGGTTCTTATTCGTTCCACGTATTGCTCTGTCCGCATCTAACGGGGTAACATACTCTAAAGCAAACATCATACGCTCTGCCACATCGTTGCACTCTGCGTATGGATTCAGTTTAGATTCAGGAAAGTACTGGATACAGAATGCATTATTTTGCAGATACCGCTGCCCGCAAAGCGGGCTTATGCTCTGGTCAATCAACTGTATAAAAAAACAGGGCTCTTTCAAGTCCTGCTTTATCTCATCCTTGTGGATCTTATAACCATCCTCAAACTCGCTGTCTAAGGCAATGCTGATCGCATCTATAATTTCATTTATCATTTCATGATATCTCCAAGGTATTTTCTGATTTTTCGTTCAAGGATCTGCGGTGCCATGTTCTGTAACTCCTGTTCGGATATCTTCATCATAAAATGTCCTTTGACCCATCCTTTATGATTTGCGGTTCTGTGGCCGTATTCAACATAACTGGCATATTCGACCGGATTTACGATCTCAACGATATAGGCATCCCCGGATTGATTTACAGGTAAACTATCTGCATATTCCCGTGCTGATGCCTGTTGTCCTCCTGTCCATCCAAGCCGAAGCTTCCCCCCTGTCTTTCCTCGTACCTTTTTCCCTTTATGTGAAAAACCTGTCTCACAGGTATAAGACTGCCCGGAATAATCCCCGACGGGTGTTCTTTTTACGACTAACCGCAAGAGTCTTGCTGCCAGTTCCTTTGCGCATGCCTCCACAAACGCATTCGGGTCCTGTAATTTTTCCATTTCTCTCTGCAGCTCCGTAAGTCCCCGGATATTAAAACTTCCCATTCCTGCCATCATGCATACCTCTCTGACAGTGTAAGCACAATCTCCTGATGCGTCGGATAAACCGCAGGTACACCACTGCATTCATATGCACGTGTGATGCCTGCCTGCGTGACTGTGATCTTGCTTCCAGACTTGATCTGTGTATCCGGGGACAGAAACAGTTTTGTGACCTGTGCCGTCTTTGCGGCAGCTTCCGTCTGGTCTACTGCACTGACATTCGAATATGACAGGCGGCATGGCTCATCCTCTAATACAACCACTTCCTTTTCTGATGTGATCTTTGTTCTCGGATCCTTGATTGTCTGAAATTCTGTTACAGTGCATGTTCCATCGTATGTCTCTTCCTGTGCCTTCCTTGCCATTATCTGCATCTGTTTGATTGCATCTGCGATCATCTCCACGCCACCTTTCTGTATCGTTTCAATGAGGATTCATAATTTTTCAGCACTGTGCTCTTAAAATTGTCATCCACATACTGACGGAATGAGGTAGAAGTGTCCCCCTCAGAGATAGAGGAAACTGCGCCAACTGCTGCCGACTCGCTTCCAATATTCTCATTCCGATACAGATCCATTGCCATGCGGTAGCCGGTGTTTATCAGTCCATCCGGCATTTCGTCCACATGGCAGTAGTTTTTTATGGTCTCATCCACATCTGCAATGACAAATTCAAGTGCCGCATCCTTGGAATCATCCTCAATCCCAAGAAGTGCCTTTAATTTTGCCAGATCCATAGGCTACCCGATCTTATGCTTAATTGCAACGATACGGAGCTGTTTCGGTTCGTATACCGGATTCCAGTTCTCTGCCATTGCAAGCTCTGCTCTCGTCGGAGTCTCCACATGCTCACGTTTTGCTCCGGTGTACGCAATTCCTCTCGGATGCAGGATAAACGCTTTACGGTTAATCAGATAATCCACACCGCCGCCAGTCTGTTTGTCGCGGTCCACCTCAGTAGCAACATGACCGACCGGAGAACCATTGCCGTAAGCAACTGCTCCATTACCAAAAAGGTATGTTGTGTATACATCATCAGCAACCGGGCATCCATCATCTACGGTCACACGTCTGCCCTGATAGGTGTCAAACTCAACATCCGTAGAATCACGTTCTGTCTCGATCAGGTTCAGCTTTTTCAGATAAGATTTTGTAGCAGAGTGCATTGCCACACCGGTAAGCTGCGACTGTGCATCTCCAAGCATCTGACATGCATCGATAAATGCAGATGCACTGATCAGCTTTGCAGCCTCTGCTTTTCCTGTGGTCAGATCAAGAATGTGGTCTGCCATCCTGGTCTCCGCTTTCGGTGTTCCACTTGGATCTGCCGTGGTGGTTCCAAATACGCCCGCAAGAATCGCAATCAATTCCTTCTGCATATCGCGCGCCCAGTACTGTGCCACCAGATCACCGATTGCTTTCATCGGGTCTGCACCTGCTAATGCTGCGGAAAGATTTGTAGCAGCCCACATTTTCTGACGGAGAATTGTGGTGGATACATCTTTGTTGGAACCGATCTTTGCCGGTGTCATCTTTACATCCTCCAGCGTCGGTTCGGATTCTCCCTGTAAATCCTCGAAGAACGGCATGTTGTGTGTCCTTGCCGCCTCAGATGCCAGTGCATCAAATTCCGGGCTGTTTACCACGATCCCGCTCTGGAAAAACGCGGACAGCTCCATAGTTCTGTTAATTACATACCGGTTAAACAGTTCCGGTACGATCACGTCTGCAATTTTTGTAATTGCCATAAATAGTTACCCCTCTTTCTAAATGGTTACCCCTGCGGCGGCTGCCATCGCTTTCGCCTGCTCCGGGTTGGATTTTAAAAGTTCACCCTGTTTGGTCAGATTAAACGTCTCTTTTGCAAATGGGTTTGCAGTTCCTGTGCCACCAGTGCCGCCCTGTGGATGATACTGCGGTTTTGACTGCTCCTGTTTGAACAGATGCGCCATTGCCTGATCTTCCTTGTATGGTTTTACGGCATCCTCCACACCGACCGGCTTTCCTTCTTTGTCAAAAGTAAACTTGTCCAGTCCTCCGGCTTTGTAGATCAGGTAATCCGGATCAAGCACGCCCTGCTTTGTGAGGGAATCTTTTAACGCATAGGTCTTTGAGATCTGCTCGTTGGCAGTCTGCTGATCTTTCAGCTTTGTCTGCAGGTCAGTGATCGTGTTCTGCAATGTCTCATTGTCTGCGTTGTTCTTTTTCAGATCATTAATCGTAGTATTAAGTGTTTTGACCTGACCGGCAAGATTCTCTTTTTCTGCAACGGCGGTGTCATATTTTCCTTTGCTGACATACTCGCCTTCTGACAGATCTGCATACCTGATATGCTTCAGTTTGTCTGGTTCATTCGCATTTGCAGCATCAATCTTCTCTTTGACCTGCTTATACAGTTCTTCTTCTAACAATTCCTCTAACTTCATGGGTTACTTCCTTTCTGGCTTTATTTGCAGCCACGCTTATCATTATTTCCCTGATACGGGATTCTGCCGGCAGTTTTCATGTCATAAGGCTTCGGACAATATAAAAACAGGACTGCGGCTCACAATCCTGTTTCCATCGTTTTGTGTTATGTGGTTGCACCGGTGCAACTTTGGGTTTTTGGTATAAAAATACCACCTAACCTTTATTGGCTGGTGGTGTTTACAATTCTACATCTCAAGCATTTTCCGGATCAGTTCCAGATCGATTACTTCAAGTGTTACGGTTCCATTCATAGGATCCATATCTTCAAACCGAAGTCCTGAGAAAATAAGCCTTTCGCAAGAGTGCTCACCCTGCACATCCCCGACTGCCTCATATACTTTTCCAGTATGAAATTCATCGTCTGCCTGATATTCAATATCCTGACATAAAATAAAGGATGCATAGATTTTCTTTTCTCCTTTGCACATTCTGCCAAGGACAGGTGTCATGCTCTGGTGTTCTGTGATCTCGATTTTTCCGGTAAACTGTGCAAGCGGAAGCCGTCTGCCTCCTGTGATCACGGTTAGCGATGCGTTTTGGATATCCAATGTTTTTATCAGTGTTTTCATTTTATTACCTCCAGTCGCATTTGTTACAATCCTGGAATTGTCTCTTTTAATGTTTTCAGGAATTCCTTCGCCCTGCTCATAGCTGAGTTGTTTTGAAGGAAATCAATTCCCAATGGTGTAATCATAAAATCCATATTCAGCTTGATTCCCGGTGTACTTCTTCCTGTCATGCGAATTAATGAAACACCCTCGATATATCCATCCTCATAAAGATGCCTTATGATATATTCCCAGTAATTCTGGCTGATATCTAACGCGTCAGCACGAATGATATTAAAATCCGGCTGCTCCCCAGCCTTTAAGCATACATACAAATATGTCATAATTCTGTATGCGATTACAAAATAATCATCTTTTGCCATGTTTTCGCTCCTTCTAATTATTTCATATTACCACCTATTTCTTTTCTTCAAAATATGGACAGGTTGCATTTTTCCCATTCCAGATTTCCGGCGGTATTCCGTTTTTCTTTGGATATGCTTTACACGAATACGGAATTCCATCAAATTTAATTTTATTACAGTCTTGGCAAATGGGAAATAAAGATTTCAATTGATATCTATCTATTTCTCGCGACATTCAATTCATCTCCTCTCGAATCTAGGCTTTACTCCATATAATTTGTATAATTCATCCCATATTTCTTCGCCCAGTTTCACAAGTGCTTCCTGTTCATTATGTCCGTTATAATATTGCTCGATTATTTTAGGTCTTAACTGATATAACAGCCGGTTATAATCATCACTAAATTTATCACTTTTTGGAAGTTGCTGTATATTTTCATTATATTCTAACACATATGTACCGTTTTTCCCACAAGTTCTAAAGCTTTTGGCTTTATGGTCTACTAACAGATACAGATCTTCTGGTGACGGCGGTGTACTCAAAGGATGGTTATGAGTGACATCTTTTCCCTTCATCAATTTTAACTGATGTCTTGTAAATTTTACAGTATCTTTATTGCCTAATTGACAACTGATTGCTTTTCCATCCTCAAATATAACAGCTGTTTCATAATCATTCTGACTTATTTCCCGTTCAACTGTTTCTAAGTCTTTTCCCTTAAAATCATAACATTCCGGATTGCTCTTATTATTGTTCGTGATAAGTCCAAATCTATCCCTTGCTTCTGCATCACCATCCACAAACGATTTCTTCCACTCCTCATACGTCGTATCTGCCGGTACATAATAGGTCTTTCCATCCTCGCCCCTGGCTGCACGCTCTCCTACACTGTCAAATTCATCCCCGAAATATGGACATGTACATCCGCGACAGTTTGGATGGAACGGCGGTGCAGTCACACCGATCTGAAACTCCGACATCGGGAAATGCTTACCATCCATTGATCCGCAAAACTCACATGTATGGCTGTCTAATGTCTCTACAACCTCAAACTGCTCTACATCCAGTTCTTTCATACAGTCTTGTCTTGCCTTATTTGCAACTGCTGCTGATTCCGTCATGACCACTCTGCCCGCCTGTGCTCTGGATACCTTCATCTGTTTTGATATCTCTGCTATGGCTCGATCCGGCGCTTCCCCGGTAATGCACATACGCGACAGGCTGTTGTGTAAATTATTGATCAGCTTTGTCTTGTTCTCCCACAGGCGGTCCGAGAAGTTCTTTCCATCCACCGCCCACGGTTTGCATACGATCATCTCAACGGTTCGCGTATCCAGTTGTTTTAAAGTTGTTCCCACACTGACACCTTTTTGAATTTCATATGCAGTATGATAAAAATCAGAGGTATATGTATTCCTGATATGCTGATCTATCTCGTCAATACAGTTTCCATACAGTTTTTCTGCCTCCTGCTGTATTTCAATCTTTAAGGCTTCCAGTCTGCCGATATGCACCCTCGCAGACGCGTTTTCAAGTTCTTTTTCCCACGCTCCGCTGATCTTATTTTCTTTGCCATATTTGATGTAATCATCCACATTCCACTGAAATTCCTTCAATTCGCGTGCATTAAGCAGTTTTCGCGCTTCCTGCATGGAAATGCCGTTGTTATCTGCCAGGCGTTGATACCATGCATTGATCTTTCCGTTGATTGCAGCAAGCGACCGGTCAAATTGTTCCTGGATCTCCTGCACTTTCTGAACGGAAGTATCATGCTGTGCATCTTCCATCTGCTTAAACCGTTCCTGCCAGTATGCACTTGTCCGTTCAGACATGCAATCACCTCATTTCACAAAATCCCAAGTTTCTCGTATACGTCTGCGATTTTCGGAAACTGATTTGTAATCCAATCAACCATTGTTTCCTCGTGTCCCATACGCGGAACGTGCTCAAAGTTATCTTTCAAGCCGCTTTCATTCAAAAACGCATGAATAATTTCATGGCGCAGACTACTCTTGAAATAAACATCCTTTTCCTCTTCGTTATCAAAGTGAAAATGTTCTTCATCATCCAAATCTGCAATAACAATCAGTGGAAGGTCGCAACAACAATAACCAGCCCATGAATTTTTACTTAATTCACTGTCCTCTGACCACTTGTGTATCTCTATCCGATACTCCGTTCCCAGAATCATCACTGTCCGTCCCACTGCCTGTCTCCTTTCCCTTTGCATTAAAAGCACCAACGTAAGTATCTGCTTTCTCCTGCGCTTCTTTCTCTTCTTTTTCTAACTGTTTTATTTCCGCATCTGCATCTTCTACAAGCGGATGTGCTTTCAGAATCGTTTTTTTACTGACGATACCCACCGAATCCTTGCAGATCTGTGCCTGCTCCGTATCATTCTTGATACGGGTACGGGTCCATGTCTGTATAATAGTGTCGCACTGGATGCCAAGGCTCCTGCAGATTGCCCGGACAAGGCGCGCAAAACCAAGTTTAAATTCTGTCTCCATTAGTCCGGTTTTCATCTCCAGAAGTGAATACATGAATTTCAGTGCTTCGCCCGACTGGTTTCCGAAGTTCTCCGGCTGTGGATCAAATCCCTGCCCCTGTTCAAAGATTGCCTTTCTAGTGGCTTCTAACACACTGTTTCTGGCTTCAATTGGAATCTCAATATTGAGAGTTGACACTGCACCGCCCTCATCCCCATCTACCTTGATGGTCTTGTATTTTTTCAAATCAGAAAGAAAACTGTTCAGATCCTCGCCGCCGTATCCGGATAACACAAAGATCAATTCCTGTATATCATCCAAATCATTAATAAAACCGCTGTAGACCTTGTCATATACGTCTATCAGCGGTTTTATGTTTCGCAGATCATCTGTATGTATATTGTTGTTGTAAAATGGAATAAATGGCACTTCCTCAAAATCATGGCGATAATCGGCGGTCATGTCACTGGTAGCAGGATCAACAAACATTTCATAGTATGTCAGCAGATCAAGTGTCTCTCCCGCCCTTCGCCGGAATGCCTGGCACTCTGTATTCGTCCAGTATTCATACACGGTATAATTGTCTCCAGTTGCATCGTCGATGTCCGGATATACCCGCATTGCTCCGATCAGCCTACGCTTTAAACTCCGGTCAAATACCGGGATGACCTGTTCTGATGGAACAACTGCCCATTCAAAACCACTATCGCCCTGCCAGTAATGCACCCAGCCGATTGAGGTATTGGCAGCATTTACACATAGCTCCATGCAGTTTTTCGCATATTCATCCCCCAGAGCCTTTGTGATTTGTTTATTTGCGGCAGTATTTCCAACATCAAACAGCGGCGGTGCAGTAAACGCATAGGATGCTTTCTGGTTCACGATCAGACCATGAAAGTTCCGAGGAATCCGGTTGTCTGCGTTGCGCAGTGGATTGTCCGGTTCTTCTTTTTCCTTGTCTTTTGGTTTGTCCCGGAACAGGATATCAGTCTCGTTGCGATAATACCGCTCTGCCACTGCTGCACGCGTCACAAACGCGGCGTGACCGGGTTCATATTTTTTTATCAGTTGTTTCATTGTTTTAATGTCCATTTAATTTCTCCCACAAAAAGTGACAGGCTTTTATCAGCCTGTCACTTTTTCGTTGTCACGGTCATATGCCTTTTTCTCAACATTATATGTAGCGTAATAGAACGGTTGTTTATTATTTTTATAAATGTATGCTTTCATATAATACCAAATGCAACCAATATATATACGCCCCACAAAGAAATCATGCTTACCGGTATTACAATATCAATCTTCCTCCTGGTCTCTCTCCAGTTACCAAATGGTCTTTCTCTACTTATTTCTCTTGAAAGATATTCATTTACCTTTTGTCTTATTTTTTTATTCTTACAATAAATCAATTCTGTTAATGGTTCACTATTCTCTTTTTCTACAAAATCGCCATTAACATCAAATCTATCACCAAGACAATACTTGTGGAAATCTACAAGTAAAAAACGATAATATATCACCGGCAACCATACATATATAATCTGAAAAACTGCAATTACAGCAATTAATATCGTTGCAATTTTACTTTTATCAATAATAATCGCTCCAACAGCAAGCATTATTGACTGTGAAGATAAGAAATTGCTTCTGTATGCTTGTAAATTTGCCTCATAAGTAGACCAACTATTATCACCCATATCTATTTCCTCCATTCGTATTATATAATGAATAAAGGTTTTTTTCAACTTTTGACGCACCGCCGCTCAATATGTGCCGCCTGCAGATTTTACCAAATTTAATCCAATTTCCTTGGTTAAACCTTGTGTAACCGTCCGTTTTTCATTTATCCCTCATTTCAAAATACTTACGCCGCCGCGATTTTCATCCGTGTAAATTGCATACCGGATTGCATCCTGTACATCATCAAACTGTTTTACCGGCTCCCCAGTCTTTTCATTCCAAACATACATATAGATTTCATCCCGGAACCGATCAACATCATCCACAATCCGTAATTTGTTCTGCTTATACAATTGCGCCACACGCTCGATGCCACTCAGTACAGCTTTATTGGCATTAACCGCACGCAAACCGTTTTTCTTGAACTTCTTTACATATTCCGGACGGGCAGAATCACAATAGAATGTAATATTTCCGTACTCGGCTTTGATTGCCTGCGCTTGCTCTAACCAGAAATCTATTTCCTCAAACTGACGAGCAACTTCTCTGATTAAATAATAACTGCCCTGATCATCTTTTCCGATCAGCACGATTGCCCCGAAATGTTCATATCCCCAGTCAACCCCTGCAATATACTTGACAAAGTTGATCTTTTGTAGTTCTGCTCTGCTGATATAATGGATCTTTGCATTGAAGTCCCGATACACGGCACCCTCGCCCATTACCCACATTCCCTCAATATTGCGATCATAGAACATTCCAGACGGTGTTGTTTCTTTCATGTTCTGTTTATAGCGCTCTGATAAGAAAGTGTTATCATCCAGCCGATATTGAACTGCCTTGATTGTTTTGCCATCTGCCTTATCAATGAAATCTTTTTTTAGCCAGTGTTCGGGGTTGTCTGGGTTGGTATCGATCAGCATCCTTGCACCATTGCCGGAACATCTGGACTTGATCTCATCAAACACTTCCTGCTTTGCCATCGTACCTTCATTGATGTACGCACCATATGCTGTCATTCCTCGGATGCGACCCAGATCATTGATCTTGGAGTGCCCGAAGCAGCATACCTGCACCCCAAACAGCTTGAAACGGTTGAATTTATCAAAATGAAACTCAATGCCATATTTGTTTGAAAGTTCAATCAGCACATTTCGGTTGAGCGCTCCAAGATCAGCACCTGCCAGTATATATTGTGGATTCTCCACCCCCTGCACGGCCGCTATTTTTTTAATCCGGCGAAGTTCATACAAGAACAGATCATTATCTAAGACTGTCTTACCGGTACGCTTTGCACCGTGATTAATCAGCATGAAATAATCATTGTTTACGGCAAAGCGGAATGTATCAAGCTGTTTTGGTGTATACAAATCACTCAGCATCCCTCAATGCGCCCTCTATCTGTTCAAATAATTGATCCAGTTTGTTCTCCCGATCATCTTTGCCGGCATCTGCTCTCGATTTCAATAATGCAATCTCTGCCCTCTGTTTCTCTGTAGCAAGATCCATATGATCTGATAGCCACTGCAGGGCTTTCATCCGGTCGGCAAGCTTTACTTTTATGCCATCCTTACCTTTTGAGACTTCGGAAATGATTGTTCCGTCCACGTCTGCATCATTCTTGATGTTGACATGACTTACCGTGATGGTCTTTCGCTCTCCCGTATCCAGGATCACATCCACATCTTCATTCCCAAATTCCATAAAGTTTGTCACGTCAGCAAAGGCAATATCCATGTACTTCTGGAAAATGTCAGACTCACTTAGGAACTCCCTGTTGAGTCGATCCTGCTTTAACCGCAAGATTTCATCTTTTATCCTAGCATTTCCTAGCATTCGCGAACCATTCACCAGAGCCGTTGCATAATCGCAGCCATATGCTTTTTTATATGCTTTTGTAGCATTGAAGCAGCGAATGTAATGTATACAAAAAAGCTGTTGCTTATCGGTCAAGTCAGTATTCTGTATTACCTGCTTGACCTCATCAGCTACAGCCTTTTTCGTAACGCTCTTTTTACTTTCCGAACGTTCGCTTTTCTTTTCCGAACGCTCGCTTTGATGTTTGCCATCCCAATGGTATGTACTTTTCCATCTTCGGACTGTACCGGCTGGGACTTTTAACTGATCTGCAATCTCGACCAGCCTCATCCCATCCTTATACAGCTTCCGGGCTTTCTCTGCCTTTTCGTTCGGACTTCTTGCCACTGCTTCCACCTTCCTGTTTCTTCTTTTCCCTACACTCTTTCATAACATGCGCAATCGCCTGTTCGGCTGTTGGATCACTGTATCTTTCTTTGTTCATCCTGTCACTCCATTCATAAGGAGGTCGCGGCTCCCCTGGATTTCATGGAGCCGCTTAAGTTGTGAAATCAAAAAAAGATGGCGATCATGTTTCTTACATAATCGCCATCTTTTTAGGGAATGATTGATTCAGTACTTCGACTGACGCTTTTCGCATTTTAAATATTACCACAGAAAAACCGCCAAAACCGCCGTTTTGAAAATTTCTTTTATTTTTTTTCCAAAAACCTGTCATGTTTCTGACGGCAGCTACTATCTGTATATTTCTTTCTACTACTACCACTATACAGTTCATTCATCCTGTGTGCCACTTGTATCCAGTTCAGATTGTCGATATAATACAGGCTCAGTATATTCCTTATCTCGATATCGTCAATCCCTGCTATGTATTCCTCTGCCTCCGTTGTCTGCTCTAAGAGTCTGTCATATTCTTTTTTTAGTGTCTGCTCTCTTTTATTTAGTAGTCTACGCAGCCTGTCTTCCTCTGCATAAGATGTCCCCCGTACAAGAACGGTGCCGAGTGATTTCTTGCCTCGTTTCCCACAGGCTACGACATCCGCTGCAATATTCCCTTCGCGGATTAATTTGTCGCGTCTCTTATCTATCCTGTCAATGGATTCCTGTAAATATTCGATCCTTGCCCGGCTGTTACAAATCTGTTCCAGTATTTCTTTTTCCACTTTAGCCCTCCGTCCTTGTACTGCTGCATGTGATCCGTCAGCGTTTATGTCTGTCTGTATATCCAAGTCTCTCTAATCTCGCCATAAATGTTATTGTGATCTGTACTGGCCATACCTGCCCGTATCTCTTTTTTATCTCTGCTGTGATCTCTTCCGGCGTCAACTGCTGCTTGGACTCCTTCATGATTTCTAATACTTTTTTCTCCTGATCTGATAAATTTTGCATGTTATTTTCTCCTTTATAATTATATTTGTAATTTCTGTATAATTATAATTTACATGTGTAATGTTGTCTACTGTTTGAAAACTATTCTAATCTTCTGCATTTTCCTGCTTTTTCACCATTCTTTCCATGCTTCACGCAATATGCATGACATGTTTTTCTAAACATGGTTCAAAATTTGTTCTTGTGATTTCCGGCTGCCCTGCCATTAACGGATGAAACGTCTCTGTCACTGTTCTAAATGGACACATCATCACTTTTTTATTTTTCATATTTTTTTCTTTCTCCAATAAACTCAAATCCGTACCATCAGTATCATTGATATTGTCATTAACACGCCCCAGTAAACAATTTCACACAAATCTTTCTTTTCTTTTGCTTCATCCATTTCTTTGAATATTGAAAGTATAATCATAAATGCGATTACTTTAAAAATCATTTTGTCAGCACCTTTCTTCTTCCACTTCTACGACTAACAATTTCTAATGTGTCCCTGCTCTCCGATATTACCATCCAGTGATCCGGTACCAGGTTGTTATTTGATATAATTTCTTTTTGTGCTCTTGTTGGTTTGCTTGGCTGTTTCATGTTCTATGACCTCCCTTATCTGTCATGTTTACTTTCTTAATCCCCCTATTACTGCCTGGAATACTGTTTTTCCATCTATTATTCCGCAACTTGCGTCTAATATCACTCCATCTGTAAGGTTAATCCATTCTTCAACTTTACGGTTGAATAATCCTTTATCGGTTTCACAAATCGCTTTTACATATCCGTACCTCTCTGCTTTTTTACAACTCATTGTATCTCTTTCCTTTGGCACATTCTTTGTTGCAGGCATTGATTTCTCAATCATTTCATCCCCTCCGTCATCCTTCACGATCTCTATTGCATCTATCAAAGTCTCTATTATGTATCCATATTTCAAATAATCCTTATCTTTAAGGTCACGCAGCCTTCGATAAGTAGATTTCATATCCTCCAACTGCTCCACAACCTTGTCCGGGTCATAGGCGGTTGGCGTATTGTTAATCACATCTTTTACCGCATCATAATCTTTCATGCTTTCAAGCCTTCCGCTTAGGTTGTCCAAAAACAGCCCAGCATCAATCAATCTTCCCATCGTTTGCCCTCCTGTCTAATAATTCGCCTGAACTACTTTTACTATTTCCCAAAAGCAAGCATATATCTCTTCGTAACTGTCTTCCCCAGCAATAAGCTGTTGATCAACAATCTCCTGTACCTCTCTTCTTACAGTCATCGCTTTCTGGCATTCTTCCACTGTTCCGATCGTGCGGTACTGTTTTAACTCTTCCAAGGCCTTGATGATTGTATTTCCAATATCCGACCCCGGAAGGATTCCCAACATATCATTTTTTCTTTTTGAGCTTTTTAAATATTCAAGTACTTCATTCTCCGTCATAACTACTCCTTTCAACTATTTCCATTTTGGACACAATTCACTCCAACAGTTCCGGATTATCAATCTCGTTTCCAATGACATTGATATCTTCTGGCGCAAATTCGCCTAAAGAGATGCTTTCTGAACTTCCAAGCGCCTGTGCTTCCCAGCTGAGCGAGTAATCACACCATTCAATAACATATATTTCATCGTCACGCTGAAATATATCTTTCTCATAGATTCCCTCATATCCGGTGCACCGACAGATGGTATCTTTCTGAACTTCAGCGGATACGCTCAACAAATTATCTCCGTGTATTGGCTGCCCTGTGTTGTGATGTGGCAAGATGTACGGAACATCATTTACCAGAAATAAAAATCCTTCTACCCACTCACCATTATCATCCCGCTTTGCGCGGAACAAATATCTATCCTCCATGCTATTCTCCTTTTCCATTCCGGCGCATTTGCGCTTTTCCTGCCTGTCACCAGCATCAGCGCAACCCGAATCTTATCCCAATCAACGATTGCAACGTATTCACTGTTTAACCATTCTTTGACGGCTGCATTATCATTGCTGCATTTCTCCTGAAAAATACAATCTTCACACTCTGTATGCTCACATGACAACACTTCTCCGTTTTTATTTACCGCTAAAGCATTAACAAGCACCTTTTCCAGGTCTGCTGCATATTTTTCTCTATTCAGCATCCTCCTTCTCCTTCCCGTACCGCAACTGATACGGTACTTCTCTAAATCTTTTCAGTGCATCCGGATCTGGATGCTTAGGTACACTTGTCTGGCGATTTGCCATCTCTTTAACTGCTCTGTTGCGTTCTTTATTATCTCTATGCATTGGATTCCTCCTAAACGCCCGTAACTTCCCGTATTTTCTCCGTCAACTCCGTCTCTTTTCCGCCGTTTAAAATCTTAATCTCTTCTACAGCACCTTTCAGCATTTTTTTCATGTGCTCGATGCTATCCCTCTTATGGCTTGCCTTGACTGCCTTTTCGTCGATCACTGCCGCAATCGTCGGCGTCTCCTCAAAAGCGCTCCGGTATGACTTTACGATCTTCTCGATACATGATGGCGGTGTATCTGCTCTTTCCAGTGTCTCTTCCAGGATTCCAAGCGTTAACTTCTGCTGTTCCGTGCGTTCCAGTTCTTTCTTCGCTTCCTCTTCCAGCTTTTCATCCAGAACGCGGTGGAAATCTTCATACATCTCGATTCCTTCATCACTGTCTCCGAGCACCTCCGTGATGACTGTCTTTAATATTTCTCTCTGCTCCGTCGCTGTCGTCTGCATGACGCATCCTAATCCCTGTACAAGTTCCCGGTGCGGCGCTTTTGCGTCTCTCGTATAAAAGAGCACTGCATCTCTGTCTTCCTTACGATCCGTGAACGCCGGGAATAAAAATCCTGTATCCGGTGCGCCGACTACTTTATCACGGAATCTGTTTACAATAGCATTCTCGCTTTCACTATATGCCAGTCCCGGTGCTGTCAGATTTACTGGGCAGATGGCACATAACATGTACTCGTAGACGTCCTCTGATTCATCTATTTTGTTGTTATCAGAAGTTTTTGTTATAACGTCGTAGGCATCACGGTAAAGCAGGATCAGGTAGTCTCCGACATGATCATAATTGTCAATCACTCTTTCATAGAACGCCTGCAGCATGTCTTCGTTTTTTAATCCGGTTTCTCTCATGGCCAGCAGAAACTGCTGCATATCATTTTCTCTCTTTGCCTCGTGTGAAAGTTTCAGATTCAGCATGTTATCTTTCAGCTTGCCTTTGAAAATTCCTTTTGCAATGTCCAGATATTTATAAAATTCTTCATCCGGCAGGTTTAAAAATGTCTCTCCGAACGTTGTCACAATGTTCCCGTCCACGTCTACATAACAGCCGCAAATACGGGAAAATTCGCAGCCATTCTTTGTTAATCTTCTTTTTAATTCCAATACATCCTTCTTTTTCATTTTGCCATCCTCTCTACCGTCGCTACATACTTTCCGTAGCTCATCCCGGCTTCTCTTGCTTTTCTTAAAACATCATCTAAAGTGCTGTTCCTACATGTTTTTGCGCTTCTTTTCTCTCTGTCTTTTCTTCTGTGGTACTCATTTCTACACGGTTTTCCACAGGTAAGTGCTCTTGCTGATATCGATTCATGGGTTTTTCCGCAGATAACACACTTTTTTATATACACTTTGCTGTTGAGCACATTTTTCTCCTTTCTCTCCGGCACCGGTTGCCGGAGAATCGCGCGTTTACTGGTATCCTGTGATATATTGATTAACCAAAATCTGGAAAATCCCATTTCTTATACCGCAGCTTGTCCTCATTCCAGTCCGGATACTGCTGCATCAGGTATTCTTTGAATATTACGATCATCTCTGACCGGAGTCCTTTACTGCCGTTGTCCAATAACATGTGGTGGTACCGGCAGCCCACCGCTCCGTTCTGCGGTACTCCAAGTCCGCCCTGGGACTTGTTTATGTAATGCATGATGTCCTTTGTCCGGTAGAGCATCGGATCTTTATTTTCCATGTGGTACTGCCGTCTACAGAAGATGCAGCTCTCATCGTCGCGGTAATAGATGATCCGGCGGGTTCCCTCATCGAATTGGAACTTCATGTTTTTTCTGGTCCGGTACCGCATGTCAGTCCTCCTTGTTTTCTGCCTCTTCAATTTCCTCAACCTTCCTCAACCTCCAGTGCAGATCATCCAGAATGGATATCATTTTTTCTATCCTGTTCGGATCTCCGGAGTTCCAGAGGTTCTGCAGAGTGTTCAGATTATTTGTGATCGCCGATTTATATCCTCTGTTTATATTTTTGTGATCAGTCATACTGCTTTCTGTATTTTCTGTTATGTTTCCTGTACTTTTTTGCTCATTTTCTGTGATTTCCAGTTCTTTTTCCTCATTTTCCGGTTCATCTGGCATGTATTCCGGATGGTTCTCAATGCTGTCCTGTCCCGGTAACTGCTGCCCGTCGGCCGCCTCCGGCTCATCTGTCTTAATATCTTCCGGCTGTTCTTCCGGTTCGATTGGTGACGGTTCTGGGATGTCCGGCTCAATGTCATGCAGCGTCTTAGGAGTCTCCTGTTTCTGCTGCATCTGTGGATTTTCTTTAATCGTCTCTTTCTTTGGTTTCTGTTCCGGCTTAGCTTTCGTTACTTTAGATTCTTTCTTCGGTTGCACCGGTGCAACTTCCTGTTTTTTAGGATATGGTTTGTGATAAAGCTCTGTCCATCTTGTTTCTGGTTCCTTATTTAACTGCATCAGCTGCAGCCACGCTGCACCTATATCTCCCCATCCTATCAGCTCTTTTTCCCCAGTTCGGCTATTAACAATGCGGCATTCTGACTCATCATTGAGCATGAGCATCATTCTTCCATTTCCCGGAATTCTAACGGAATAAGTTTTTTCTCCCTGCGGTGCCAATACTTCTTTTACATCCTCGACACTCCAGTATTCATCTGCAAACCGCTTTGCCATTTCCACGAATAGTTCCGGTTCATCCTCTCCAAGCTGTAGAACAACTTTACCGATGGTATTCTGCTCAAGTTCTTTATCCTTGTCCAGTCCTATCGGTTCTAACATTCTCTCAATGTCCGATACCTTATTTTCCTCGTCCAGTTCGTCTTTAATTGCCTGTATCTCTGCCTTGGAATAACCAGGCGTCAGTCCCTCATTGATTGCATCCGGCAACTGCATCATAAGCGTTAGCTTTGCATATCCGTATCCCTGATACTCTGGCAGAAGATGATCTGAATAACCGTTCTCGGCGAATTTATCATTGATATGTATAAATCTGCTTACCTGCGTCTTATCAATGCCGTATTCTGCCTTGGCAAATTCCGTTACATTTGTATATCCGCTTTCTTTCAGAATATTTGTATCTCTGGCTACCTTTAGCAGATAGCCAATTCTTACGAATCCTTCCGCTGTTCTTTGCAGTTCTCCATCTAATTCCGCTTTGTATTCCTGGTATGTTTTTTGATATTCAATTATTTGTTCCATCCCTGTTCTCCTATACTGTTGCCTCCATGAAATCTTGTTCCAGTACATCTGCAAGGAGCTGTCCCGCCAGCTTTCCATGCCATATCTTATTGCCGTTTTTTCTGAGGTTTGCGTAGTTCTCAATCCTCAATTTGTTTGCTTTCTCTCCGAGCCGTTTTTCCTCTTCTGTCAGTTGTTTTCTAAAATACTGCTGCCACTTTTTCAAAAATTTTATTGCTTTTTGGAAGTCAGCATTTTGATTATCCCCTGTCGTTCTTTTTTGTCTTATATTTCCAGATGGTTCAACCTCTAACGTGTACCAAGGAACGTCTAGCTGACAGCTTCTCCTTAGAAAGAATAGATAGCTCTCATCTTTTTGTATTCTCTCAAAATAATAATCACATGTGTGTACGCAATGATTCAGTACCGTTCCTTCGATGACAATATCTAAAACCTCTTTCGGTGCTACTATTGCATATTCACCAAAAGCGAACTCGTATTTTTTAAGTTTTGCCAGCTGTTCATTTACCTTTGGCCACTTTTTTTCGATCGCTTTTGCTTTTTTCTTTAAGTTTCCTCTCTGGCTATTTAATATAGCCTCGTCGTGTGCTCTTTTGACGTCCTTAGGTTTTGCTATCTGTTCATTTTTAACATTCATTTTCAGTTGCTCCGCCATGCACAGGTAGTCTCTCCAAGTTATAAGAGTTTGTTGTAGCGTCTCGTCCATGAGTTTAGCCTGTTTCATCAAGTAGTTGTAACATTGAACAAAACTCAATTTAATTTTCAAGAATCCAAAACTCGAAGGAAGTATATTGGCTTCTCCAAAATCTTTTATCATCTCATCCGGCCAAATTGTATTTGCCACCTTTTCCAGCTGCATCCATCTGAGCATATTGACATTTGCGTCCATGGAAGTTAATCTCTTCAGCCTGCTGCGGTCAATCTTTAACATCTTTGCTATCTCTGTTTCATTCTGTTTTAACAAAGTTTTGTCGTAAGGCTCTTTCATGATTCCTTTTGCAAGTCTGAACATACCAATCCTCGCTAACATCTCTATTGCCGGATTGCCTTGTTCCATTGCAATATACACGGTCGTCGATACAGGAAGATCCGGCCATAAATCAATCGCGCTTCTCTTTAGGAGTGTGTTTCTTTTCAGGCTTGAAAGATTTTTCTTATACAATTTTATCCTCGTCTGCCAGTAATATGTCCTTTTGTCTATTGGCATGTAACCTTTGTCTAGTATCCATCTATTGTATTTATTCTTGTACGAATCCCACTTATATCTTCTGATTACACCATTATCAAATATCATGATTCTTTCGTATTCTTTCGTTCTTACATAAGGGTCTCTGTAGTCTCTATTTCTATACCATTGTCTTTGTTCAAATCCTCTTATTACAATTCCGCCTTTAAATTTTTGAATAACTTCCCCGTAATATGTTCCTGTACTTAATGTCCGTATTTTTCCTGATGCCTTAAATATTGATTCAACCCCACACGCCTGACACTTTGTTTTTTCACCGTGTTTTGCACCTGATATAGGAACCACCCTCTTGCACCTAGAGCAATACCCCGTTTTTGCTCCTCTGGAGTCGTATTCGTATATCATATAATATTGCTCGGCGGCTTCCTTGCGCATCCATTCTTTAAATCCAGGCATAATCTTAGGGATAAGCGCCATATCCTCGTCCCATGGCTTTTGTTCTTTATCCTCTTTCCTTTTTGTTTCTTTATCTTTTTGCTCCTGCTGCCATTTCTGCAGGCGATATCCTCCTCTACTTGGCTTTTGGCTGTCATGTTCCAGTTTCAAATTGTTTAATGTTCTCATTCCGTCATTCCCGATGAAATACTTTGTATTGCTCCAATATCCAAATCTTGGAACTTCTGGTAAATTCTCTAACATTGAACTCAGCCATCGCACTTCTTTTCCATCCTGGTCTAATTCTCGTGTTATATATTCCTCTCCTTCTACGTTTAAGAATATTTCATATCTTGGATTCTTTATGTCCTTCCTCATATCTTCCGGGAGGAATACTGCCACTTTTATATATCCTGACAAATTCTGAACTCTAAAAAGCACATCGTATTCCGGCATTATTACTTTTCTTTTTTTGTGGTTCCACCATGTTTCCTCTTCGATTTCCTGGAATTGTCTGCCTTTGAACATCATTTCTTTTGTTGCCGGCAGTGCCCGTAATCGTCTTAACTCTTCTTTGCGCATCTGTATTTTCTCCCGTCCACCCTGTAATATGTATCAGGCATATATTGCACGCCGTCTATCAGATAAATTCCTACTTCTTCAATCTCTTTTGTTCCCTTGCCTTCTCGAAGTAAGAATATCGTTGAACCTTCATCTCCTGCCGCTTTTGGATTCTTCCCTCTTACAATCACGATCCCCGTCCCCGTTGCCCTTGCGCTATCTTTCTTGACGTGTATGCTATATTTTCTCTCTGGATGTTCCTGTATCCATTTACACTCTAGCGCTCCCAACTGCTGCAATGTAATTTCTTTCAGTATTTTCATTTCTGTGCATGAAATTTTGTCATCTCCGTCTTCGTGAATGTCTCCACACGCCTCCACGATACAATATCTCGATGAATCATTCTCATACCAGCTCAATACCTCTATAGGCTCTTCTGTGCAATGAAATCCCGTACTTGCACACTTTGCAGAATCTTCCTTGTAGGACTTCCCTACCTCGTACTGGAATCTTCCTTTTCCCATTGTGCATGTAAGGTCTTTATTAAATCCTTTGTATGCTATCATCGTTTTTCCTCCAGGTAGTAAGCTTTCACTATTCTCTTAACATCTGTTTTGTTTGGAAATCCTAAATACACCGGTCCTCTCATCGGCTCTTCTTTTCCGTTATGCATCACTTTTGTAGCTTTGACTATCTTTTCACTTACCTGTACCTTATTTTCAAACGCAAATCTCAACATTATCGCAAGACAATCCCGGAGTTTTTTACCTTTTTTGCAGACAGCGTGCTGTATAGTTTTATCCTCTGTGCACATATCAACAATGGCATCCTTCCAGTCCTCTAGTACACCATTTAACTCCAAGTCTTCGCTCTCTACTTTTAATTTTCCAAGTGCTGCCATGAGCGGTGTTACAAGTTCCTTTGTGCGGTCATCCATGTAATCTTCAGCATCCTCTTTATCAATCCCGTTCTCTTCTGCCAGGATCAGCAGGCTTTCCATATCTCCTTCTGTTTTCAGCCCCTCCGCTGTGAGGTTTAATTCTTCCGCACTGTCAAATTCTCCAAATTTCTCAAACATCCCTTATTTCTCCCTTCGCTCCATCTCTTCCATTAGTTCCTTCGTATAAGCATTTGACTGCTTTAAATAAAAGCTGCACAAATGCCCCTGCTTCCCTTTGATCAGTTCCAGCCACTTGTCCTTATTTTTGACCGGCTGTCCTCTGGTTGTGGTCCATCCACTCTTAATCCAGCGTGTCACATCTTCCCGTCCGGCAAATCCGTTGAAAAGATATTCTGAATCCGTATAAATGGACAGCTCACATTTTTCTCTCATACGGGAAAATGCCCGTATCAGAGCCTCCATCTCTGCCCGGTTTGCGTTCATATGTTCGACCGCCTCAATATGCTTTCTGACCTCCGGCAGATTCCGGCCCGGTGGGTAATATTCCAGACAGTAGCCGACGTAGCCGTTGCGTTCCCATCTGCCTTTTATCGATGTGGCGGTGTATATACTGACTGACCGCATAGGTCCTCACGCTCCCTTCTTATCTCTCCGGCATCCCGTTCCAGCCGGATCTCTGTGTAATAGTAATAGGACATGCCGGTGTAAGGGTTCACTCCATGCCGGATGCTGTCCCGGTCTATGTAATAACCCGGTTGTGGTTTCGGGCCATTCTCGATCAGCTTTCTTACTGTCCGGCGCTTATACTTATGTGTCTTTTTTTCTGGCATCTCTAAATTTCTTGAACAGTCATATTTAATAAAAATCTTTGTTTCTTCCTCTTCCCCGAACAATGTCAACTGACCTGTGATTTCTTCTGTGGGTTCTTTTACGATATAATTTGCCAGTTCTTTAAAATAATCTTTTTCGTATACCGGTTCGTAATTCACATGTCCATCTGTCAGCTTATTCCACACCTCAGATACAATCTCTGCTGTTCCTGGTGTCCCATCCAATCTGTTCATCAGGACGTGGAAATGGATTCCTCCTCTTTCCCCTACTTCTATCCTGTATACAAACTTTAATACCTGTCCTCTCTTTTTATATTTTTTTCTCACTGTATCAAAAAAGGATTTACGGACTCCTTTTATCTCTTTCACTGGCATTCTTGTCCCTTTTGGAAATTTCATTGTCAGCCACAGATCACCCGGTTTAAAGTTGCAGCGGATCTTCCTCAATATTTTCTTTTCCCTGTTGTATTGATTTTGTTTCTTCACCTGCTCCGGGGTAGCTTTCTTCCTCTTGGCTCTCTTCTCCCCCTTCGCACCACACTGTCCTGCGAACTTAATCTCATGTTCTATAAAAGGTCCATACTTATATTCATCTTCCCTGTATGCCATGCCTCTGCTCCGTATCTGCTAAGTTTAATATATTGAGATTGTTAAATAAGCCGGGGCTTTTCCCCGTTTTCTCTTGCTTTTTCAGCATGTGCATGGTACACTATACCTGTCATAAGTATGGTGTGCATTACACCTACCGGAGCATTGAACCCCAGCATTTCAATGCTCTTTTTTTATTACATTTTCGAACGTATGTACTGTCTGTGAAAATCCATGATAAATGCACCAGTCCAGTGCTTTTATGTATTGCTGTTCATCGATCAGTCCGATTACCGGATTATTTTTATCACGTTCTCCGAAGATCTCTTTTCGGATGCTTTCATCTGCATCCAGGCACAGGATCGCCATTGACACCCGATCAGCGCAAAGTACAGCCTCCAGGTACTCTTTTCTCATCATATGTTCTTTAAATACCTCTGCCTGGTCATACAGCTTTTTTATGATCTGATCCTCGTTTAACATTTACCCGTGCCTCCGCAAACACTTTCTCCACCTTTTTCCATCCGATTTTTGTCATGATCTGCTCTGCCTCCTGCTCCATACCGATAAAGCACAGGACTGTGTAGATCTGCTCCACAGCCATGGCAGCCTGTCCGAACTTTCCTGTAGCAAATGTCTCTTCAAACGTGTTCGCACGATCCGCTATCCAGCCGAATATCTGCGCCGGTGTTTTCATCCTTCTCCTCCGTCACAACGTCATAATAGAAATTCAATTCATTTTCCTTTGCTGTCATCATGGATGTGGCAAGTCCTTTATTTTCCCAGCGCTGTCTCATCTCCTCGATGCGCTTATCAAATTCCGCCTTCTGCATCTTCGGTTTCTCATACGCACTGTTTACTTTCTTTCTCACATCGTCAAGGATTTCCTGCTGCCACTCATAGGCATACCACGGAGCATGTACCACTATGTCCTGCAGTATTAATATTTCATCCTTCGTTAACTCTAATGAAGCCATCTTTTTTCCTCTCTTTCTTTTTCTATATCTGCGAAATACTGTTGCACCGGTGCAACTAGCGCTATTTTTTCAAATACACCCGAAGCAGGCTGTCCAACAACTGCTGCCGGGTGTATATTTAATGTGATTATGCATATGACAATTATTAAAACTGGATGGACAGTTCCAAAATGCTTTTTACGCATTAGCTCTCCTTCCTAAGACATCCAAAAATATCTGTCACCATTCCGGATATCATCTTTTCTATCTCGTCTAAATCGTCTGGCTTGTCCTTATAGCGTTCTTTTGTCTTTTTCATGCTCTCTGCAACTTCTTCCTCTGTGCCGATCACCAGTTCTCCGGAACCCTTTTGGGATATTCTCTTTAAGATCTGATACAGCGTAGGATCAAAATTTTCCGGTTCCTGAGCTTTTAAGATCTCACAATATTGCTCCATCACCACGACTTTGATTGCCGCATCTGCTGCATCAACTGCTCCTATACAGTCACTTAATGCCATTGAAAATTCATTCTGACGCTGTTCCATATCCTTCATAAATTTTTTTACAATATTCTTCTTATCCATGTTCATTTCCTCCAAATCGTGCTATAATGCACTTGTGATTATTTTTTAATTACCTGAGTCCGTCGGAGTGCTAGTCCCTCGGGCTCTTTTTCTGTGATCTTTACCACAGTCCCGGCTTCACATCTTGTAACTTCAAAGTGAAATCCACCCTCTTGTGCATCTGTTATGCACCCGCCCAGATATAATGCCGCACGCATCAATGCCGAGTAATCTGTAAGGGTCGTCTGATTTCTAACCTTTATCTGCATTGGTTTCTCCTTCTTCCTGCTTGTCCACCAAGCCACACCTCATGTGGCGGTTTTCATTTGCTTTTCCTTATGTGCCCTCTCCTGTGCACGTAACAACTCCACAGCCGCATCATTTAAACGCTGATGTCTTGCTTTTTCCTCTTCCGGCGTCAGGATCGGGATCAGATTGATGTTTGTACCGTTCGGGAACTCCTGAATCACTCTGCGATATTCCATAAAATTACCTCCTCTTCTTTAGTTAATGCTGTGCTGGTTGTCTTTGTTACTCTTTGCTTTTAGTTTCTTTACCTCTCCATCTGTGGTATGATCTCCTTACAGGACGTTGCCGCGTCCGAGTATCATGAAAGGAGAATTTTTCTAATGGATGAATCTTTTAAAAAACTTTTGATTGACAATTCATTAAGTAGAATCAATGAATTATTCGACAAGGATGATTCGGGTACAAAAATGGCTAAAGCCTTTGCAACCGTATCAGTCCAAGCAACTGCTATTGTCCTCGAAGAATACGAAAAACTTAAGTCCGAGGCATAGCCTTTTCCAAAGAATCCGCAAGCCGATTTGTGATTTCTTCGGCAAAAATTTCTATACAGTTTTCTTTACTAAGCAACTTCTCAATACGCTTCAAAGTACTGTCAATGCTTTGGAGCGTTTCTTCTATTTCAGCGTTCTTAAGTGATTTATACAGCTCTGCTAAAGCTGTTGATTCTCCACTAAGATCTTCACTACAGGACTCCTTCGCTATCTTTTCCATCTGATATCGAAGGAGTTCCTTCTCTGTAGCCTCAGAAATTTTAATTCCTTTTCTATATTTCACTCAATCATCTCCCTTCTTATACAGTTCGTTCACTGAAACCCCCAGTGCCAATGCAATGTCTGGAATATACTCAGCCATAATGGCTTTTCTTTCATTCAACATTGAGCTGAACGCATTCGGTGTAAATCCCGCTTTTTCGGCAACAACACACTGTTTAAGTCCCTTCGAACGAATAACCCGTCTTATGTTATTGATAATCATCTGGTTATTACTCACTTGGTGTTTTTCTCTCCTTTCTTCAAGTTTCTTGGTTATGCAATCATGATACTATTAGCTTCTTGGTTTGTCAATACTTTTTTAACAAGTTTTTTGGTGTTTTATCTTGACGATACAAGATAAAAATAGTAATATTCAAATATAGATATAGGAGGTGCTTATGGGACTTTCAAATAGGTTAAAAGAGCGCAGAGAACAATTGGGATTAACTCAAAGCGAGGTTGCTTCCTTATTAGGGATAACACCAGGTGCAGTTGGAAATTATGAAAACGGTGTCAGTACACCTAAAGCAGATATTCTTTTTAAGGTTTTCGATGCTTTAAAATGTGACGCAAATTATTTATTTCAAGATGAAATGAATGAACGTTCTCAGGAGGATGCTGCCACCCCTTTAGAAATGGAACACCTTGTAAAAAAATACCGTGACCTCGATGAGCATGGTAAAAAAATGGTTGATTTTACTTTAAAGGAAGAATATGAACGCTCTGTTGCAGAAAAGAAGAAATCAGACAATATTGTCCCTATGGCGGTTAAAGAATCTTCTGATTATGAGCTTAATGCCGCGCACGCCGACGATTACATGGGTGCACCGGATGAATTAAAAACAGCAGAAGAAAAAATGCTTGATGAAGATTTCTAGTCCGTTTTATCGGACACTTAATATGTTATACTGTTGCGGGAGGTGAATCACATGACATATGAAGAACTTCTTATAGAAGCAGATGCAAACAATCTCACTGTAAAGGAAAAGCCGCTTCCAATCAGTAAGGGGCGAATTAAGGGCAATCGAATTGCTATACGAAAAGACATGACTGAAACAGAAAAAGCCTGTGTACTAGCAGAAGAGCTCGGACATTATTATACTGCCGTTGGTAACATCCTTGACCAATCTTCCATAGAAAACCGAAAGCAGGAAATGCAAGGTAGGATCCTTGCTTATAATAAACAGGTTGGTCTTCGCGGTATCATCGATGCATATTTGCACAACTGCAAAAACCTGTTTGAAACAGCAGAATATCTTGGAGTTACCGAAGAGTTTTTAAACGACAGCCTAACATACTACACAAATAAATACGGTGTATGCACACAGGTTGATAATTATGTTATATTTTTTCAACCAAATATAGGAGTTATGGAATTAATCTAAAGAAAAGAGGAACATATTATGAAATGTCCAAATTGTGGAGCTGAAGGAAATGGGAAATTTTGTGAATACTGTGGTTGTGAGTTACCGCGAAACGCCCCTGACACCATATTAAATAACCAAACCAATAGTACAGTAATTAATAATTACTACTCTGCACCACAGCAAACACCAACACCCAATCAAACTGTCAGCCGTCCTTATATACAGGCTCCTGCCGTCAGTGGGAAAAACCAGACAGTTGCGCTTGTATTGTGTATATTTCTCGGTTTTTTTGGTGCTCATTATTTTTATGTTGGAAAAGCTAAAATAGGAATCTTATATCTTCTCACCATGGGTTTATTTGGAATTGGTTGGCTCGTAGATATATTTAGAATCGCAACTGGTTCTTTTAAAGATAGCTCGGGATTATGCTTAAAAAAAGCTGTTTCCTCATCTCATACCCCCACTACTTATAGTTCATCCACAACAGTTACATCTGCAAGGACGATGGATTCGAACAAACCATATGATAATATGGATGGTCATGAGTTTGAATATTTTTGTGGTGATCTATTAAAGAAAAATGAATTTTCAAATGTTGAAGTCACAAGAGGAAGTGGCGATCAAGGTATTGATATTATTGCTTATAAAGATGGGGTAAAATATGGTATCCAATGCAAATGCTATTCCCAAAACATAGGCAATAAAGCGGTACAAGAAGCGTTTGCCGGCAAAACCTTTTATGATTGCCATGTTGCCGCTGTATTAACTAATCAGTATTTTACCAGAAGTGCAAAAGAACTGGCAGAACATAACGGTGTCTTACTTTGGGATAGAGATAAATTGCAGGAATTAATTGAAAAAGCAAATAATACTCAATAATACGCCACTTTGATTACACCATCGGAGGAATACATGAGTTTAATACTGGGATATGCTAATAAAGACAATGCTATTATCATGAGTGATGGACGCGCTGGCGAAAATGGAAGTCTTTCAGAATTTTATAATAAGACAAGAAAAATAAATAGCAATATTATACTGGGATCCGCTGGAATTGTAGGTGGAATTGAGCCTTTTGTCAATCATTGCATTCAAGAGATGGGCGGCGACGTGGAGAATTATTTCATAAATGATTTTCTTGATATGGTCACATTTTTAGTTAGCGACAAAACCACTCAAGAACGTTTACAATCTTCATTTCTCGTTATTGGACGAGATGAACACAATCGAATGCATACCGCAATTATTGGCGATAATACCTCCTATAAGCTAGAAACGCATCTTGTTTCCACTCCTAGAATTTTAACCATAGGTGGCACTATTGATGGAAAAATAATACAGGATATTTATGCGAAAAACATAACGCAATATCATATTTCGATTAAAGATTGTATGCAGTCCACAATTTGCGAGGTAGCAAAGTTAGACAGTTCCGTCAATACCAACTGTTTCAGCGTTATCATATAATTCGCGTTCATCCTCTGGCAACTCGGCAGTGAAATAAGAATTATTTGTATCCATACATACTACGTTATTTGAATCATAATCAGACCAATCGATTGACGTATATTGTTTTTTTATCATTGGCACATCTCCGTTATAATGTTACTTACATTATAATCCGGTCACATGATTATTTTGTGCCATATGATTCTAGATAAATAAAAACCGCCCCACTGTAAAGCAAGGCGGCAATGCTCCCGATGATACGGTAGCCCTAAGCAAGCATATTGTATCATTCGGAGCAGCCAAACGCAAGCGGAACACCTGTTCCCCGCTGGCTGTTATTTTTATACTCTTTTTTACATACATTTTCACAAAGGAGTGATACCTTATGCCAAACACCGAATCATTCACTGTAAATGAAATCTTAGTCTATCTCCGCAAGTCCCGGTCCGACAGCCAGGATATGTCCGTGGAGGAAGTTCTCCGCAAGCATGAGGAAATGATCCAGCAATATGCCTCCACGCACTTCCACTCTCCGATCCCGGAGAAGAACATCTTCCGCGAGGTCGTCTCCGGCGAGACGATCGATTCCAGACCACAGATGAAAAATCTACTGAAAATGATCGAGTCCGAACAGTTTAAAGCTGTCCTTGTTGTGGAGCCGCAGCGTTTGTCCCGCGGTGATCTTGAGGACTGCGGCAGGCTGATCAATATTCTCCGCTATACAAATACAACGGTTCTCACGCTCACACACTCTTTCGACCTGCAGGAAGAATATGAGCGCAAGTTTTTTGAGATGGAGATCACTAGGGGCAATGACTACCTGGAATACACCAAGCGTATCTTAAAGCGCGGGCGTGAGGCTTCTGTTGCCAAAGGGAATTATATCGGCTCTGTGGATCCATACGGCTATAAGAAAACCGTCATAAAGAAAGACGGTGTCACCTGCCACACGTTGGAGATCATCCCGGAAGAAGCCGATACGGTAAAACTGATCCATGAACTTTACGCTTACACACCGGAGGGCATCGGCTTTACGAATATCGCACATAAGCTGGATGCCATGCACATCAAACCAAAGAAGGCGGCTCACTGGACACCGGCGATCATCAGCTCCATCCTGTGCAACCCGCTCTATCTTGGCATGGTCCGGTGGAACAACCGGAAAGTCGTAAAATACATTAACGAAGGACAGTTGGCAAAAGCGCGCCCTCAAAACACTGAGGCGAAATATTATAAAGGGCTGCATGAGCCAATCATCACCCAGGAATTATACGATGCCTGCATGGCAAGACGCGGGACCAATCCGAGCCTGCGCAGGAACAAAGAGCTCTGCAATCCGTTTGCCGGTCTGCTCTACTGTGGCACCTGCGGCCATGCCATGTCCCTTAAGATCTACAAAAACCACAATTCCGTCTCTCAGATGATGCTCTGCAACCATCAGGCTTACTGTCATACCAAATCCGTGCTCTATTCTGCCTTTTTAAGGCGTTTTATCTCTTCCATGGAAGATACTCTGAATGACTTTGAATTGGCGCAGAAATCGGATGACGGCAGGACGCAGGCGATCAGTAAAACGATCGTGATCAATCTGGAAAACAAACTGAAAAAACTGAATGAAAAAGACGCCCGGCAAAAAGATGCTTACGAGGACGGGATCTATTCCAAAGAAGAGTTTTTAAAGCGGAATGTCAGGACACAGCAGGATATCGCATCCACGATCATTGCATTAGAGGACGCCAGGGCAAAAAAAGCCGACATTATTGATTACGAGGAAAAGATAAGACGTTTTAAGGACTGTCTCCATGCCCTGAATGATCCGGAGCTGTCGGCAGCCGAAAAGAACCGGTTCTTAAAATCCTGTGTTGACAAAATTTTATATTATAATAATATGGAGTCAAAAGCGGGGATCGGGCGATACATAGAGAATGTTTTTTCTCTGGAAATCCAATATAAATAGCCATATCCAACGTATCTGTACCTATGAATTGGCCCATCTCGAAATGATTGCCGCCATCGTCCGCCAGCTCACCAAAGGCTTAAGTGCTGAAGAACTTGAGGCCGCCGGTTTCGCTCCTTACTATGTCGATCACACGGCCGGGATCTGGCCGCAGGCAGCCGGCGGTATTCCGTTTAATGCCTGTGAATTCCAGAGCAAAGGCGATGCGATCACGGATCTTTTTGAAGATATGGCTGCGGAGCAGAAAGCCCGCACCACCTACGATAATATTTTACGTCTTGTCAAAGATCCGGAAGTCTGTGAACCGATCCGTTTTCTGCGCCAGCGCGAAATCGTGCATTTCCAGCGTTTCGGTGAAGGCCTCCGCCTGGTTCAGGAAGAACTTGACAGCAAAAACTTTTATATGTGCAACCCGGAGTTTGATCTGGGATGTGGCAAATAGACTGCATGTTCTGCAAGCCGGCTTGTTGTCACAAACAACATTTTGCATTCTATTAGCATGAATAAAATACTGCGTACAATATGCCCCTCCGGCATTTGTACGCAGTATCCATATATTTCTCATCATACCACAACTTATTCAAATCAAACATTACACAGGCAGACCTGACACACCGGACAGAAACTTACATCGTTTCCATCAACCGGTCAATTGCATTGATGATCTCATCGATTTGTGGTTTCATGCTTCCAGCCTTTGAAGAAAGTTTTAATGCTTCCTCCCTCTGATTTTTCATTTCTTCGACATTATATTCCATCCGATCCCTTAATTTCTGTCTGCGCAGGATCAGGCCGTGCTTCACCTCAACCATTTCCTTGGGATCAATCAGGGCTGCTGCCTGCGTGATCCAGACCTGTGCATCATATAACTGATACTGGTTCAATGCCCGCACCAGTCTGCCATTAAAGTATTCAAGATCCTCATTTGTGCGTTGATATTTTTCACGTTCACGCACTGCATCCATATAATACTGCCACAGCTGATTTAATTCTGAAGCTCTTCTTACATGATACTTCTCACAGGCATAATCAATGGCATTCGTGATATTGACATATTTAAACTTTACCTTATTAAGTAAAAGAATTGCCTTATTTGCACTTCGTTCCGCTAACTTGATCTCAGAGTCATTGTGCAGCATCTTTAAATAATCGGCACACACCGCCACTGCAGTGACAAAAATAAGTACCATCCATGCATAATATGTATCAACCTTAAATCCAAGCTGTAACGTGATAAGTGTCACTGCCACTGCTGCCACAATTGCAAGAATGATGTATAATAAATTCTTTAAACTTTTCTGCTGGTGCATCAGATATTCACGGTGTAAAAGCCATCTGGATTTTTCCCGTTCAAGATATTTCATATCCTTTTTAATAGTATCCTGATAGATTTCATTCGAGCTAAGGCGTTTGATTGCATCCGGCATGGTTTTTTCTTCCTGCTGAAGCTGCGTAAACTGTGCATCTGTCAGTTTTTTTTCTGAATTAAGGAAAATATTTCTCGCACTGTTTAACTGCACGACATTCTGTGCCACATCCGCAATTTTTTTCTTTTCAGGTTCCGGAAGATCTTCTAATTTCTGGACATCATTCAGATAAGACGTGACTGTTCGGTACTCCGATTTTTCCTCCTCGATTTCCCTTGTGATATCGATCATCTGCTCTAATCGTTCCACAACATACTGCTCCACCTGTTTCGGATCTTTTATGTTATTTTCCGTCAGCACAGTCTGACTCAGATCATCCATTTTTTCTTCAAAACTGCGTTTTTTCCATCTGTCAAAAAATTTCATTTATACCATACAATCCTTCCTGTACTGTTTTTTCCATTCCTCAAGCTGCGTCTCCCACACATTTTCATCCCCCGGATCCCACTCATCAAGCATTGTCTCAAACTGACATATCGCATCACTTCTACTGCAGCTGCTCAATTCATCTGCAATCTTTTTTGCTTCCTCCGGTTCTATTTTAAAATATTCTCTCCTGCGTTCAAATGCCCGCTCATCATGATTACAGCGGCATGCCATCAGACACTCTTTCAAGGACTCTTTATCACTGCTTTTTTCATATGCCCTTGCATAGCAGTCAGCTGCCTGTTCAAACAAAAACAGCCTCGCATATGCGGTACCAAGATTGTGCCACACTGCGCCAACCATCTGTGGCATTTCAGTTTCACACGATTGCAGAAGTTTTCTGTATTCTGCAATACTGCTGACGTATTTCCGGTTCTCCAGAAAACGGTCAGCTTTGATTTTCCCACATTCAAATGCCGACTTATGTTCCATTTCCTGAAGTGTATTCCGGATCTGCTTTTGTTCCTCTTTCGTACAATAACCACACGCTGACATCAGACAGCCGGTAAATTCAGACAAAACACCTCCGCCAGCCTTGATATTCCTTAGATTCTGTGCAATATCCGGCAAATGCTGTTCATTTTCCACCCAGTCACACAACTCGTCATCCATAAAGTCTGCATCCAATAGACAGGTATTATTTTTGATATAATAGCACAGTTCATCCAGCGAATAAACATTTAACGATACATTTTCAATATAATAGGGCATCGCCGCTAACTGCTGGCTGCATAAGATCAATTCGCCCATTCGTTTCTCCTGCCTCTCCTTTGTCTACTGTACATTTTCCAGTGACATCATATATTCCCATGTTTTGTCAGAACTCTTAAATATCTCCCCAAAGCCAAGGTCTTTGATCCTGATCTTTACTTCCATGTCGGAAACCGGCTGTGCTTTGATGCGAAGACGCGTTGTGCGTGGCGGACGTTCGGGAAGGTCTGCAAGCGTGAGTTTCTCAATCTTCGCTTCCTTGCTGTTTGGCAGCTGCAGCCAGAAATCGATCTCGTTTGATCCATCCAGCAATACTTCGCATTCTCCAACAGTCTCGTACCAGTTATCTCCTGCACTGATCAGCGTAAAAAACTCTGTTTTTCCCTGGCTCTGCACTTTCAGGCTTACATTCACTTTCATCTCATTATCGCCCATATAGACAAACTGCCAGCTGTTTTCTTCCGTCATACACTTTCTTGCCGCTGCATAACAGGCACCCTTGGAATAAAGATTTTTCCCCATAAAAACCCTGCGGCCTTTGCACAAAAAAGAAAGGGACTCCTTCATCCATTCACCATCAAAACCGTCTCCGGTCAGGTAAACTGCCGAAACAATATGCCCTCCTGTCACTTCTGATACGATTTTTAAAAAGCTGGCATCTTTATTTGCCCGGTCTATATTCCGCTGTTCCTCACTGATCGTGACAAGCTGCGGCATGGTTCTTTGATCCCGTTCCAATCTCCTGCACCAGACCTCATCTCCCCGGTTGTCAAACAGACACACATCATGCAGCCATAATTCTTTTTGCTGGCTGAATGCGAAATAATAAAAACTCTCTCTCCTGTCAATGAGTGTCAGCTTTCCCTCCGGTATTCCAATTCTTTCTGCTACCTGAAGAAAGAGCTCCGTCACCTCCCGCGACAGCTGTTCAAGCGTGATAACCAAAAAGTCAGGTATCACAGGATTCCCCAGTTTTCCCGCAAGATATACCAGCTTTTTTATGTAGAGTGCTAACAGTTCCTGTGCCTTATAAGTTTCCCCCTCTATGAAAAACTCTTTTCCCGCAAGAGCTGCCTGCAGCAGACCGGATACTGCTTCCTCTCCCTGCAAAAGTGCCAGACGTTTTGCCTCCTCACCGATAAACCACTGACCGATCCCATGTTTTTTGGCAAGTATCAGAGGAATCTGGTATACTTCACTGCCTGCCACTGTGCTGACAGTCTCCGGTTCTTTCATATTCAATTGGAAATAACTGATCACGGCATTGTCATTATCAAGATCAATGCCAAGATAATACGACGTTTTTTCCACTTTTCTCCCTCTTACTTATAAAATACGGAATACCTCATTCGTTACCATCTGCATTCCATAGTATTGTTTCATTTCTCTCTTTTGCATCTCACGTTCTCCCATCGCGTGATGCATCAGCATGTCATTCAACATTTCATACCTTCCATGAGATTCTTCGTCCGGTACATTTCGGCAATTTAAGCAGGCACTTTCCGTTATCTTCTCCTCCGCCTTTTCCTGCTCTGTCATATAATAAAGTACAGACTCGCCAAAAAATAAGACAAATTCCTTGACAAAAACACCATCATAGACCTCATTTAACAGTGACTGCTCGTAATGTTCTCCATCCAGGCTAAAATGAATCATAATTTTTTGTCCCGGATCTGTATGATATTCCACAAACGCTTTGTCATACAAATGATACTTTAAACGTAATTCTTTCTCAAACTCCAGGAAAAATGCAAAGCAGCGGTTCTTAGACGTGTACTCTTCCAACAATTCATCTGCCACCTGATACATCGCATCTGATAAATGCTCTTTCTCTGAGAAATATTTCAGCAGCCCCAGTTTACACGCATCGTTGAGAGGATTTCCTTCCTGATAACGGGCAAAGATCTGTTCAAATACATACTCCGGTACCACCATATTCCTCACCAGCCATGCATCTGCAAAATACGATAAATATGCCATACAGATCAGTTCCCGTCCCCCGCCTTTTACATAACTCTCGTAGATCTCTTCAATATCCGCAATATAATCAGTCGAATACAGCATCTGGCTTAAAATACGTTCCTCTAGATCAAACGTGTCAATATCAAATGCTCCCGCAGCTTTCCAGATCTCCGCCATCGTCTTTGTTGCACCATTATAATATTTACAAAGATAGATAAGGATCACATCATTATAAGTGCCTCTGTAAAATACATGCTCTGCAAACCCAAGAAGGAAATCATCTTCCTCAAACCCTGCTGTATGAATCGCATAACTGCACAGAGAAACGCATGCAGCCGTATCCATGTGCTCATACCCACACTCTTCTGCCATGCGATACGCAGTTTCATACAAATGTTCTTCCGTCAGGTACTGCATCAGCATACGGCGCGCAGCTGCAGATAACAATTTATGATCAAGACCGGTCAGACAGCCCGCCTCATACTTTCTTTTCCGGTAAAATGATATGATCTGTTCTGCAATTTCCCTTTTATAGCGGTCACTCACCTGCGGTGCTTTTAAAACAGTCCACACACCCGGAAAATCTGAATCATCCACTCCATCCGCAACTTTTTGCTGCATGGAATATAGAATATAGGATAATTCTCCCTGTGCAAGTTCTGTACACTTTTTCACACAATGGTCAATATCCATCAGCGGCTCTTCACAACAACCGATTTCCTCACAGAAACGATTACCATAAATGTCCTCCATGATCAGGCAGTAATCCTTTGTATATACAGTAAAGTATGCAGCCCCGTTCCGAATCACGGATTCCCTGTTATTCACATGATTGCATGCTGGGCTGCATGCATATTCATAAACTTCTATCTTTGCTGCCTGTGGATCCGTACAGATCATCTTGTGCGTAAAAAGAATTTCAGCTGCCCAATGCGCAATATCACTATTTATAATCCCCTGTTCAAACATTTCATCATATATCACGGCCAGATTATCATCGATATGACCAGCCTCCATCTGCTCCATCGCAAACCGTTCCATGATCGGCAGATATTTCTGATATACCTCAGGCTGCACCTTTTTTGCCGCAATAATATTGACAAATAAAACCGCTTTCTGCTGCCAGGACAATCCACTGTCATACTGAAAATACAGCTGAAGCATCTTTGGTACACGTTCTAATTTTCTTCCATCCAGTGATAAAAGATACGCTTCATACAGGCTCGTGATGCGAATCTCACGTTCAATTCCAAGTTCATACCAGTGATGATACTTTGCACCAAAGCACTGGCTGCGGATCAGATATCCTAACACCGCCGTCAGCATTTCATCATCCGGTTTCACCTCATAACACGCCTCTAAAATATGGTATAAAAACGGATGATATTCTTTTTTTTCTGAAATAAGCCCGGCCACCTGTATTGCTATATCCCGTGTCATAATGCCCCATCTTGCAGTCCAGTATAATATGCGAACCTCAAATGATCCAAGTCTCGCCAGTAAATATGGATCCTGCCAGATCAGATAATATGCCTCCAGATAAAAATACGGGCTGTTATCATAACGCATCCAGTCACGAATTGCTTCTAACCTTTCTGCCGGCTTCTGATAATACTCTTCTTTTAAAAATAACAGCACCCAGAACAACATCGAATTATCCGGATGCAGTTTAAAAATCTGTTCCACTTCCGCCGTCAGACGATCCACATAGGACGGCTCCCGCTCCATCAATGTGCACAGATAAAGATAATACCCCCATTCCGGACTTTCATGATCCCCACACGTCCGTTTAAAATCATCTAATATCCAGGATGCCTCCTGTCTCTGGCGGTTGATGATCAGCGTCTGTGCCTTCATCAGTCCATAAATCTTTTCATTCTCACACAAAGCGGAAAGATGCTCCAAAATAACCCCGGACTGGTTTGCCCATACTCCGGTCACAATCCGTTTCAGGCGGTATTCCAGATAAAGCTGCATTAATTTTATGCGTGATTTCTGGATATCAAAAAAAACAGGTTCATCCTTCGTTTTATTTTCCTGCTTAGTCGTGGCACACACCGTATAGATCAATGGTTTCTGTCCCGGTATCTCCAGACGGATCTTTCCAAAATTCCTTCCCGCATGCATTTTTTCTGCCACAATATAATATTCCACATCACAGATACTTCCCACAAACATCTCATCGGTGACCCGTGGTTTCTTTAAAACCAGAAATTCTGCATCCGAATGGACTCTGATTTCAAGATATCCATGCTGGTTTCTGTTCACCTGAAAAGTTTCAAGTCTGTTTTCATGCACCTGGTAAAATATGGCACTGCTTTCTTCCAATGAAACCACAGTCCGCTTCTTTTTGTGGATTCCGATCAAAAACTCCTCCACTTTCTGTCCGGATGGTGTTCCTTTCGACAAACCCTCATATAAAAGCATCTCCCTTTTTTCATCCGGATGAAATATGTTTTTAAACTTGCCCGAATAAAACAGATGAAATGCCTCGTCAAAGTCGTTTTCTGATAATCTGGCAAAATCGGATAAATTTTTCACTTTGCCAACCGAGGATTCTGCATACAGTTTTGAAACAGACACAACAAAAGAAAGGTTATATTCACCCTGTTCTACTACGATACAGAACTCTCCTTTTTGAATATCACCTTCGATCAGACCATAACTATGAAATTGGTAACGAATCCTTATTTCTTCCCCTTCAAACTGCGGTGTCAGACATTCCATCCTCGGATTGGAAGAATATACGATTCCACGCATCGGCACATGATTTGTGCTTGTGATCACGAAATCCCCCGAAATATCATTACCTTCCATTGCTGTGATGTCAATCTTATCCACAGAAATTGAAAGAGACGGCTTTAAGTGTTCGAATTTTCCCCTTGCCAGTTGTTGTATCCGTCTTCGCAAATCGACACCTGCTTTTTCTCTCTTAATTGCTTGCTTTTTCAATGACAATCATTATAATAGATTATAAACCAATTTGGAGGAGTTCGCAATGATAAAACACAAAGACCATTTTCACGGAAGTGATTTAGAAAAAATAGAACAGATTTACGGCATCAAAAAAGAAGAGATCGTCAGTTTTTCCGCAAATGTCAATCCGCTTGGCGTATCACCGCTTCTTCGGACCGCTCTCTCCGAGCAGATCGATGTGATCACGACATACCCTGACAGGGAATATACCTCCCTGCGCAAATGCATTGCAGAATACTGTGGCACCGAATACGAAAACGTCATCGTAGGAAATGGTTCCACGGAACTGATCTCTCTTTTTATACAGATCGAGCACCCGAAAAAAGCGATGGTCATCGGACCTACTTATTCCGAATATGAGAGAGAGATTTCACTCGGCGGAGGCACAACACTCTACTATCCGCTCCGTGAAAAGGACAACTTCCGCTTAGATGTCGACGATTTTATCTCCCATTTAAATGAAAGTATTGACCTGATCGTCATCTGCAACCCGAACAACCCTACTTCATCCTGCATCACCAGAACGGAAATGCGCCATATCTTAGATGCCTGCAAGGAACATGACATTTACGTTATGGTGGATGAAACTTATGTGGAATTTGCTGATAATATGGCTGAAATCTCAGCCGTGCCGCTGACAAACTATTATAACAACATCGTTATCCTGCGCGGCACCTCAAAGTTTTTTGCAGCACCGGGTCTTCGTCTCGGCTATGCGATCACAGGCAACCGTGACCTGATCAAATCAATCAATACCAGGAAAAATCCGTGGACGATCAACTCCCTTGCTGTCGTTGCCGGAGAGACGATGTTCCGTGACACTGCATATATCAAAGCCACCAAAGATCTGATTTCTTCCGAGCGAGCAAGGATCTACCGGACATTCCAGAAAAGTCCTGATTTTAAAGTGTATGAACCGAGCGGCAATTTCATGCTGGTACGCATTTTAAAAGATGATCTCACTTCACAGGATCTCTTTGACCGCGCAATTCGCGAGAAAATGATGATCCGCGACTGCTCCACCTTTCCATTTTTAGACAACAAGTACATCCGGCTTTGCATCATGAATCCGGAGGACAACGACAGACTGCTTGCATGTCTGCTCCGTTAAGTATTCATTAAGTATTAGCAGGGAAGTTTTGGGACAACCCCAAAGCTTCCTTTTATTCATGATAATAGAATGTTCGCGGAGCGTGCATTTTATTATTTTGGGACATAAAAAACGACAGACCGTACGATCTGCCGTTTTTTCATGACCATAGATTCCTGTCGAATCCATACCATCGATTCTTTTTTTCCCTGTAATTACATCATTCCCATGCCCGGGTTACCTGCTGGAACTGCCGGAACATCTTCTTTGATGTTTGCAACAACAGACTCTGTTGTAAGCAGTGTAGATGCAACAGATGTTGCGTTCTGTAATGCTGTTCTTGTAACTTTAACCGGGTCAAGGATACCATTCTCAACCATATCTACATATTCTTCGGTTGCTGCGTTGAATCCGATACCGTCTTTGGACTCTTTTACTTTGTTGATGATAACAGCACCCTCAAGACCTGCGTTTGCAGAAATGTAGTATAACGGAGCTTCGAGAGCTTTTAAGATAACCTTTGCACCGGTCTTCTCATCACCCTCTAAGGTGTCAGCTAACTCTGCAACAGCTTTGGTTGCATGGATATATGCAGAACCGCCGCCTGCGATGATACCTTCTTCTACTGCTGCTCTTGTTGCATTTAAAGCATCTTCCATACGAAGTTTTGCTTCTTTCATCTCTGTCTCAGTTGCTGCACCGACACGGATGACTGCGACACCGCCTGCTAATTTAGCAAGTCTCTCCTGTAATTTCTCTTTATCGAACTCAGATGTTGTCTCCTCGATCTGTCCACGGATCTGGTTTACTCTGCTTGCGATTGCATCTTTGTCACCGGCACCGTCAACGATTACTGTGTTCTCTTTCTGAACTTTGACAGATTTTGCACGGCCTAACTGATCCATCGTTGTGTCTTTTAATTCCAGACCAAGATCAGAGCTGATTACCTGACCACCTGTTAAGATTGCGATATCTTCAAGCATTGCTTTTCTTCTGTCACCATAACCAGGTGCTTTGACAGCTACTACGTTGAATGTACCACGCAATTTGTTGACAATCAATGTGGTAAGTGCCTCACCCTCGATGTCCTCAGCGATGATGAGTAATCTTGCGCCGCTCTGTACGATCTGCTCTAACAGAGGAAGAATCTCCTGAATGTTGCTGATCTTCTTATCTGTAATTAAGATGTAAGGATCATCTAATACTGCTTCCATTTTGTCCATATCTGTGCACATGTAAGCAGATACATAACCACGATCAAACTGCATACCTTCTACTAAGTCAAGCTCTGTCTGCATTGTCTTAGATTCCTCGATCGTGATAACACCATCGTTGGAAACTTTTTCCATCGCGTCGGCTACCATGTTACCTACGTTCTCATCTCCTGCAGAGATTGCAGCTACTTTTGCGATCTGGTCTTTTCCGTTTACTTTGGAAGACATTGCAAGGATTGCTTCTACAGCTTTATCTGTTGCTTTCTTCATACCACGGCGAAGGATGATCGGGTTTGCACCTGCTTCAAGGTTCTTCATACCTTCCTGTACCATTGCCTGTGCTAAAACAGTTGCTGTTGTGGTACCATCACCTGCAACATCGTTTGTCTTTGTTGCAACTTCTTTTACAAGCTGTGCACCCATGTTCTCGAATGCATCTTCTAACTCGATCTCTTTTGCGATCGTAACACCATCGTTTGTGATCAGTGGAGCACCGTAGGATTTGTCAAGTACTACGTTTCTTCCTTTCGGTCCTAATGTTACTCTTACGGTATTTGCCAGTTTATCTACACCTGCACCTAATGCTGCTCTTGCTTCTGTGCCATATTTAATTTCCTTTGCCATATCTGTCTACCTCTTTCTGAATTTATTAATGATAAAAATATGTTTTACTCTACAACTGCGAGAATATCATTCTGTTTTACAATGATGTATTCTTCTCCGTCTAATTTTACTTCTGTTCCTGCGTATTTCGAATAAATTACCTTCTGACCTGCTTTTACCTGCATGGTAACTTCTTTTCCATCAACCATTCCGCCAGGACCAACTGCTATAACCTCTGCCTCCTGTGGTTTTTCCTGTGCACTGCTTGTAAGGATGATACCTGATTTTGTAGTCTCCTCTGCCTCACACTGTTTTAATACGACTCTGTCGCTTAATGGAACTAATTTCATGTTGCTTACCTCCTGCTTATGATCATCTGTTTTATTTCTTTTGAGTAGTTATTAGCACTCATTTCTTTTGAGTGCTAACTTATGGTTCATATAATAGATTTTTATATTTGAATCTGCAACCAAATATATTTCTATTTATAATTATTTATCCCAATATTTTCTTATTTTTTCTCTCTTTTTCTCGTTTTTTTATAAGTTCACTCATTTTCTGTGATTTTATACTTTTTTTATTTTTTCAGCGGAGACTGTTTTACCGTGCGTTTTACGGTCTGTTTTACTGTCTCCTTCATTGCTTTATTTCCTTCCGTCCAAAGCAGTTTTATGGCTCTTGAAAACAGTTTCTGCCGCTCCGGTGAAAGTTTACTGGTTTCTTTCATCAGTTCCTGTATTTTCTTCCATTTACTGTGGTAAAAATCATCTACCGTACGGATCCCGACTTTTTCGATCATATCAAATGCCGTCTCCACGATCTGTGCTCTCTCTTCCCCGTCTAACTGGTAAATCCATGATTTTATCGTTTCATCCAGCAACAGGCTCTGCGCCGCAACCTGATCCACATGTACAAAAGATCTTCCGAGTACCTCCCATGACATGGCATCGTGCTGCTGGATCCCGCTGTTTGAGCTCTTGACAACTTCAAACGACTCCTGATGTTCTAAGAGCATTCCGACAATGGAAGATTCCGGCAGGATCGTGTGCAGCTTCGGCAGCATGCGCTGGTACTCTGTGCTTTCCACCATATCGCTCCGGAATCCCGGACCATCATTGCTGTACACATTTAAAATCTGGTTCTGGATCTGCGGATCACATTTTACGGAGGCATACACGGCAAAATTTCCACCCTTTGAATGGCCGCCGACACGCACCCTCTGCTTTTTGTCTGTCACTGCACGGTTCAAATATTCCACTGCCCGGAGCTGTCCCGGTGTTTCTGACAGATAACCCATATTAAAATCTTCCCGCCAGCCCGTGATCGTGTTGTCTGTTCCGCGAAATGCCACATACAGGCTGTCATCCGGCAGTTCCACACAGACCGCCGAAAACTGAAACTGTTCCTCATCCCGGATCTCGTTGACATAGCAGCGTAGTTTTACATCCGAAAAACGTTTTGTTTCCGCCATTTTCTCCATAACAAACGGAGCCGATTTCGTCATGGATACCCGCGCTAAGATTTCGTCTTTATCATTCTTTTCCCAAAATTGTCCGGATGCCTCCTTAAGCGGTACTGCCGGCGCATTTTCCTCTGCAGTAACGATCCCCTCAAAATCAACATATGCAAGCTGCGCTAAAATCAGATTATCAACTTCATTAAATTCATCTGCCTCAAACGATAAATCACCACGCCAGTCCATATAGTCCATGATATTTGCCATTGTTTTCCCCCTGTCTTTTATTTAAATCAGCCCATAATGTTTCAGTCCGTTCCAGATCCCATCTTTATGGATATCTGTGGTAATAAATTCTGCCGCATTCTTTGCCACATCCGTACCATTTCCCATGGCAATCCCATGTGCCACAAATTCAAGCATTTCCACATCATTAGCGCTATCCCCGAATGCATAGGTATCTTCCTTTGCGATTCCAAGAGACGCACAGAGGCGCTCAATGCCGCTTGCCTTTGAATGCCCCGCCTGCCCGATCTCTAATATTCCATCCGGCTCATGGACGATCATATCAAACTCCGTTCCCAGTTCTTTTCTGACAAGTTCTACATCTGCATTTCCAAGTTCCGCACTCAGCTTATTTACCTCATATTGTGCAGTTCCGGTAATACTTTTTAAGTTTTCCCCAAGCTCATTTCTCAGATAAATGACATATGGATCGTCGACAAAATCTTTTTCATCCACATAAATATAGTTCGGTCCCTCTAAGACCATCGGGATCTGATGTTTCCGCAGCACTGCAAGGATATGCCCGATCTGTTCTTTCGTCAGCAGCAGTTCAAACAGCTTTTCCCCCTCAAACTCGATATGTGTGCCGCACGCTGCCACGATTCCGTCAAATCCAAGTGCAAGTAATTTGGGACTTTTAATATTTGACCGGCTTCTTCCACTGCATAGAAATGCATAATAACCATTTTTTCTGAGCTCTTTTAATGCTTTTTTTGTACTTTCCGGAATATTCATTTTAAAATCCCACAAAGTACCGTCTATATCAAAAAATACTGCTTTTTTCATTGTCGATTATCTTTTTCCTTTCTGCTGTGTTGTTTTTTATTCTAACAGAATTCATTCCTTAAGCAAAGTCTTTTCCTGTCTGAAACACGAAACCTGAAATGGACGGCTGCTGTTCAGACACAAAAATGCCGCGCAACCCTATTACAGGTCACGCGGCATAAATAACACATAATTCTATTCGCGATGCAATGCTCCGTTCATTCTACTCGCGATGCAATGCCCCGCTCATATTATTCGCGATGCAATGCTCCGCTCGTTTTACTCGCGGTGCATGGAGAAGCTTCCCATGTCATAGTTCTTTAAGTTGTCATGGATCGTACGGTCGTCTGCCTGTCCGATCAGTGTATCACGATTCTTCTTGGAAGAAACCTGATCATTAAACGCACTTGGACCGCCGACACAACCGCCCTCACATGCCATACCTTCGATGAAGTCTTCCGGCAGTCTTGCTGCTTTTAACAGAAGTAATGCTTTCTTACATTCTGCTGCTCCGTTTGCTTTGCATACAGTCGCTGCAATTTCATCGTTGGATTCTTTTAAACTTTCAAGCACGGCTGCTGTTACACCGCCTGAGTTTGCGAAACGTTTACCAAATGTAGATGCTGTCTGGTCATCATTTGCACATGGCTGTAATTCAACACCTTTTGCTTTCATCATCGCACGGATCTCGCTGTATGTTAATACATAATCTGCATTTCCCTCGATCTTCTGATCTGCCACTTCAGACTTCTTGGCAACACAAGGTCCGATAAATACGGTAATTGCTTCCGGATCTTTTGCCTTGATCAGACGTGAAACTGCACACATCGGAGATACTGTTGTGGACACGCACTCTGCTAATTCCGGATAATGTAAACGTACCATATTTACGAATGCCGGACAGCAGGAAGTAACTTTCTTATTTCCCTCTTTATATGCCTCAGCCCACTCTTCTGCCTCATAAGCTGCTGTCATATCTCCGCCAAGACCTACATCATAGAAATCTGTAAATCCCATCTCTTTCATGGCTTTCTTCCAGCTTGCCATGGTGATATCAACACCAAACTGACCTTCTGTTGCCGGAGCTGCCATTGCATATATATGCTTACCTGCTTTTAAAGCCTCGATAACCGGTACAATAAATGTTTTGGATGCGATTGCTCCAAACGGACAGCTGTGGATACATTTACCGCAGCGGATACATTTTTCTTTGTCGATCACGGAAATGCCATACTCATTGTATGTAATCGCATTAACCGGACAGCTGAATTTACATGGTCTCTTTAAATGTGCGATTGCATTGTAAGGACATGCCTGTGCACATCTTCCACACTCTTTACATTTGGAAGGATCAATATGGGAGCGGTCTCTTCCCGGCTCAATTGCGCCAAATTTACATGCATTGACACATGCTTTTCCAAGACAATTCTGACAGTTTTCTGTTACTGTATAACTGGAAATCGGGCAATCCTCACATGCGGAACTGATAACCTGGATCACATTTCCATCATCCTCTGCACCCGGTGCCTTGCCCTCTGCTAAACGGACTCTCTGACGGATGATCTCCCTCTCTTTATAAATACAACAGCGAAACTGCGGTGTCGGACCTGGAATGAGTTCTGTTGCGATGTGGTCTCTCTCTTCTTCAAGTCTGCCTTCAAATGCAAGCTTTGCGACTGTGTAGAGTACATCGTGTTTGATTTTAATCACATTTTCATCTGCATACATCGTGTTTTACCTCGCTCATCTTATCTTTGTTAACTTTTTAACCATCTTAGACATTATATATTATCTGTATGGAAATTCAAGTACTTCGCATGTTTTTATTGAGAAACACAGTAAGTTTTTCACCTCTTATTGAGAAAAAGCGCCTTTCATGCTATAATTAAGCTGTTCGTCTGCCTGACGATCATACATTTTACAAAGGACTAAGAAGGTACTGCCTGTACAAAACCGGAGATTTTTATGAATACATTTTCCAAACTTTACGATACAGAATTGCACAATCAGGAGATCAAATCAAATAAACGGACTTTAATGGGGTTTTGCTGGTTTTTCCTGACACTGCTGCTTGTCTGGGTTTTAACCATGATCAATTTCTTTCTGATCAGTAAATTTTTAATCAGTCTTTCACTGGGATTTACGGTACTCTTACTCATTCCTCCTGTCATTATCTATAAAAAGGCCGATCTCTCAAGTCCATGGATCAAATATTTATTTCTGGCATTGATCAGTATCATCTGCTCGATCATTACCGCACTGCTTACCTATCATGCAGTTTTGATTTTCGTTATACCACTGTTATTTGCGATCCAGTACCGGAAACGCCAGGCGCTCTGGTTTTCCTTCATTTTTAATACAATTACCATGTTTATCAGTTCCTATGTGGGATTTTATTACGGACTGTGTGACCTGAATCTGCTCTTAGAGAGCACGCATACAAGAAACTGGTACCTGCAGACTATGACCGGTTCTTTTCTGCAGATTCCTTTTAATGAAAATCCTGTATTTATCATTGCCGTCTTTGAAGTTTTGCCGCGTACACTGATCCTGCTTATTTTTACGATCATGCTTCAGTATACTATCATCAGCAGTCACAATGATGCCCTCAGGATTGCAGAGCTTACCTATCGCAAGGATATGGATGCCCGCACAAAGCTTTATAATAAGAATAAATACGAAGATATGGCTGTAAATTATTATCCATCCGTCGGATGTATTGCCGTTGCATTCTGGGATCTGAACAATTTAAAAATGATCAATGATAACTTTGGACATGCTGTTGGCGATTCCCTGATCCAGACCATGTCAGAGAAATTGCTTGCCGTTTCCAATGAAAGATGCCGTACTTACCGTGTCGGCGGTGATGAATTTCTGCTGATCCTTGATGATCCGGCACCTGGTGAAATAAACCGGATCATACAACAGGTAAAAACGGAACTCTCTTCCGGCACTGGCACTATCGGTCTCCGTATCCTTGCTGCAGTCGGTTCGGCAGAAGGATGTGGAGCCGATATCCGTTCACTTGTAAAAAAAGCAGATGCCGCCATGTATTCAGACAAGGCAAAGAGCAAGGAGGGCAGATCATGATCTATATTCTTACAGCATGTTTAGTTTTGGTATTTCTTTTGTTTTTCACTTCCTATCTGCTATATCGCGGTGTCTTTTATTATCCGCAAAAAAAGCATGTCGACCCGTACCAGATACCGGATGACATGCTCTATGCCCCTTATAAAAATGCTATGCTCCATCTTCTCCATGAAATGGAGCAGACTCCCTATGAAGAAGTTTCTATCCGGTCACAGGATGGTCTGTCTCTGTGCGGCAGACTTTATCTGTTTCGTCCGGATGCACCGCTTATGCTCTTTTTTCATGGATATCATGGAACTTTTCTCTGGGATGGTCTGGGATCTTTTCGCTTCTGCAGGAAAAATCATATCAACCTTCTTGTAGTCGATGAGCGCAGCCACGGGAAAAGTGCCGACCAGATCATTACCTTTGGTATCCGGGAATGCAAGGATGTAAAATGCTGGGCAGATTACGCTGTAAAACGCTTTCCGGAAAAATCCCTGATCTTATCCGGTGTATCTATGGGTTCTGCTTCTGTCATGATGGCATCTGTTCTCTCCCTGCCGTCTTCTGTGAAAGCCCTGATCTGCGACTGCGGATACACTGCCCCTGCCGAAATTATCAAAGAAACCATACGGTCTTTTCATCTGCCGGTTTCTTTCTGTTATGCCCTGCTGCACTTTGGCGCACGCATTTTCGGGCACTTCAATCTCAGTGAATCAACCGCATTATCTGCCGTAAAACAGACAAAACTGCCCATTCTCTTTATCCATGGGGATCATGATTCCATCGTTCCACCAAAAATGTGCGACGAACTTTATGATGCCTGTGCATCCAGAAAGAAAAAACTGATCATTACAGGCTCCCAGCACGCTGTCAACGCAATGGCTGATTTTGATTCCTATGAACGGGAGATCATGAATTTTCTCAAAGAATCCGGAATAAAGATTTAAAACCCAAAACCGGCAAACTCTCCAAATAATTCTAACAGCTCAAAGCCGTTTAGCTTCATAAGATTACATTCCTCTCCCGTCAGTTCAGATATCTGGCAGCCTTTTTGCACAGAGATCCTGCCACTCAGACTGTCCGTATCATCCGATTCAAACGTAATTGTTCCGTCCTTTGCTGCAAGGTTTCCGCTAATATTTGTCTGAATCGTTGTCGTTTTCTCCCCCGTCAAAAATGCGATTTTCATATTCTGTGTCCGGAAATCACCTCCCAGAAACAGTACCTCTATCTTCTGTGCATTTTCATCCTCCTCATAATTTACAGAAACAGCCGCAAGCTTATTCTGATACAAATATACACTGCATTCCATCTCCCCGGCCGCAGATATTTTATCATAAAATACCATAAAAACTTTTCCCACCGGATCCGCAGATATTTTTGTCCCGTCCCCGTAATTTTTCTTCACGGTCTTCTCCGCTGCCTCTAATACATTTTTGACATTATCCTTGCTGATTGTAAACTGATACCCCGCACAGTTTCTTTTCTGACCATCAATTTTAAATTCTTTTTTTTCTGTTTTCTTTATTTTCAGTTTGTTAAATTCTTTCCGCGCCTCTTTTAATATATCTGTTCCGATCGTTTTCTGCTCATTTCCACCATATAGTTCTTCCAAAATGGTATCGAAACGTTCCAGCTTTTCCGAACCGATCTTTTTCGCAAGATATCCACTTTTTCCACCATTCTTATAATCGTATGTAAATACTTTCGAGCTCAGTGACGGGAGCTGTGTTTTCAGCTCTTTTTCATCCAGTGTCATTACAAATTCCAGATCCGGCAGCTTATCTAAATCTATCGTTCCCTTTAACTGTTTCTGATCGGAAGCGGATGCATATTCTGCCTGGATTTTCTGCTCTTTCCATTGTCCGTCCATCGAAACGGTGTAATCCTCATCCTTTGAAACATCTGCGGTTTCCGGCTGATCCTTGATCGTATGATATGCTGCATATAAAATCTTATCACCTTTTCTTAAAAAGAAACCATTCTTTATCCCTGCAAACAGTACGATTGCCAGGATTACAATAATTCCCGCAGACAGCACCCATATTTTCTTTGAAAATTTTTTATGATCATTTTGCTTTTCCATTGTAAGCCTCCATTTAGATCCTGAAATATCAAACTCATTTTTCCCGTTTTCTTTTTATCCGGTTTATTTTATTCTTTTTTTCATGCCTTGTAAACCTGTTTTCAACTATTTTTATTTCCATTTGTGCTGCTTTCTCATACAATGTTTTCATCCGTACAATAAGCCTCTATACAATAAAAACGCCCCGGTATTACATCCAAGTAACACCGGAGCGCTCTCCTGCCTGTCTGTTCTGTTTTCTAATCCAACAGATTCTGCATACTCTTTAAACTGATCAAAAGTGTTGATGTATTATGCAGTAACGCCGATGTGGTCGGCTGTAAAATTCCTGCAACACCACATAATATTAATCCCAAATTGAAACTTACGATAAAGCGGTAATTGCCGCGGATCCGTTTCATCAGGCTGTCCGATAACAGCTTTAATGTTACGATCTGATAAAGATCATCCGAACCAACTGTAATATCAGCGATCTCTCTTGCGATCTCAGCACCATCACTGATCGCAATACCGACATTCGCTGCAGAAAGTGCCGGTGAATCATTGATTCCGTCACCGATCATGATAACTTTTCTTCCGGCCGCCTTTTCTTTCTCAATAAATCCGGCTTTATCCTCCGGCAATACTTCCGAGTAATACTCATCCACGCCAACACGCTTTGCGATTGCTGCTGCGGTACGCTCACTGTCGCCCGTCATCATAACAACTTTCGTGATTCCGGCACGCTTTAATGAATTGACGACTGCCTCTGCTTCCTCACGAAGAGGATCTTCGATACAGATTACGCCTGCTAACTTTCCTTCGATTGCAAGATACAGGTGTGAATATTCTTTCGGGAGAGAATCAAACAATTCCTGTTTTCCTTCCGGGATCGTACAGTTTTCATCTTCAAACACAAAGTGGCTGCTTCCGATGACTGCACGTTTTCCATCGATCGTCGTGGAAATACCATGTGCTACGATATATTCCACTTTGGTATGCATTTCCTCGTGTGCAAGATTTTTCTGCTGTGCAGCATCCACGACTGCTTTTGCCATCGAATGCGGGAAATGCTCTTCTAAACATGCTGCAATACGCAGTAACTCATCCGGTTCTGCACCGTTAAATGATACAACATCCACAACAGTCGGTTTCGCTTTTGTGAGTGTTCCCGTCTTATCAAACACGATCGTGTCTGCATCTGCAACAGCCTCTAAGTATTTTCCACCCTTGACGGTCACATGGTAAAGACTCGCCTCACGGATTGCGGAAAGTACCGAGATCGGCATTGCAAGTTTTAATGCACAGGAAAAATCGACCATCAGTACGGATATCGCTTTATTTACATTTCTGGTCAGCAGATAAGTCAATGCTGTACCGCCTAATGAATACGGTACTAATTTGTCTGCTAAATGCTCTGCTTTTCCTTCCAGTGCCGATTTTAATTTCTCGGACTCCTCAATCATAGTAACGATCTTCTCAAAGCGGCTTGAACCGCCGACTTCTTTGACAAGAACGGTAAGCTCTCCCTCTTCTACCACGGTGCCGGCATAAACAGAATTTTTCACAATTCTTCTGACAGGAACAGATTCTCCGGTTAAGGATGCCTGGTTGACCATTGCCTCACCGTCGCTGACTATGCCGTCAAACGGGATGACATTGCCCATATGTACAACGACCTCATCTCCCGGACGGATCTCAGAAGCTGGTACAAGCACTTCCTGATTCTCGCGTTTTAACCACACTTTTCCTACATTTAAAGACATCGTGCGCGCCAGATCATCTACAGATTTTTTGTGTGTCCACTCCTCTAAGAGTTCGCCGATGCCAAGTAAGAACATGACAGAACCGGCTGTCTCGATATCATTTCTGAAAATGGATACCCCGATCGCAGTTGCATCCAGTACCGGCACTTCAATCTTCCGCCGCCATAAGCACTGTAAACCTTTCCAGAGATATTTCACGGATTTGACGGTCGTGACACATGCCCGGAATGGGTACGGTAAAAACATCCTGCCCGCATAACGACAGACGATCTTTCCGATCAGTTTTTCCTGATATTTTGCATTTAACTCACGGCCGGAATTTTCAATCACTCCTGCCGGAACATCCACTTTTTCATAGGAAAACTGCTGTAATGTGCGGATTATCTCTGCACGGTCTCCGACATAGGAGATCACAGCGTCCCCGGTGCGCTCATATACTTTCGCAAATGTCACATATTTATTGCTATGTAAAAAATAAAGGAGCGTATCTGCCTGCTCATAGCTCATCCGGTACTGAGACACATGGATACGCATACGCCCTTTGATCTCATGTTTGATGACAAACTTCATTTTTCTCACTCCAATCAATAGTAAAGGAAAGCACCAGGGTATTTTTCCCGGTGCTTCCTGTCGCGGTCTTGATATCGCCACATTCTTTATCATGGCGATATCAAGACCGCGAAGCGTGTAATCTATTGTTTTATGCTTCTTTTGCTGCTTCGTTCTCTGCTGTGCTGTCCTCTGCTTCCGCTGCCTCATCTGCGAATGCTGCCGCCTCTGCTGCTGCAGCGCGCTCCTCGTTAATGTTCTTAGCTTCCTCGTAAATGTCACCAGCATTTTCCTGAACAGTTGTAACTGTGTTCATCACGCACTCTTTTGCGCGGAGAACTGCTGCTGTACAGTTTGTGTAAACTTTCTTTGCATCCTTGCTTGAGAGAACTTTGATACCTGCGGTTCCAAATAATACTCCTGCTGCAAAAACACCTGTTTTCTTCCAGTTAATCGCTTTCAAACAATCTAACATCTTATGTACCTCCTGTGGATTTAATTATTTGTATTAGCTGTCATTTTTGGTCAGAATCTGACTATTTTCTACAAAATCAACTGCCCTCTCTATGACATTTTCACGATTATATACCTGATTTTTCCAATTTTCAATAAAAAAACGGGCAAATGATAAAATTTATCATTTGCCCGTTTTTTCATATATTTATGAACTTTTTTCTATTTCGTATTGAGCGTGCGCATGGAGTTTAAGATCGCGATTACAGAAACTCCGACATCCGCGAATACTGCTTCCCACATATTTGCCATACCAAGGGCACCTAATAATAATACCAGAGCTTTGACTGCAAGTGCAAATACAATATTCTGTTTTACGATGCCAAGTGTCTTTCTTGCGATTTTGACCAGTGATGCAATTTTTCGGATATCATCATCCATCAGTACGATGTCCGCTGCCTCGATCGCAGCATCCGAACCCATGCTTCCCATGGCGATTCCGATATCTGCTCTTGTGAGTACCGGTGCATCGTTGATACCATCACCGACGAATGCCAGTCTCTCTTTTTCATTCTGTGCACCCAACAGTTTCTCCACCTGACCGACTTTGTCTGCCGGGAGCAGTTCTGCATGCACTTCATCAATGCCAAGTTCTGCGGCAACGGCATCTGCAGCCGCCTGTCTGTCTCCGGTCAGCATAACTGTCTTTTTCACACCGACCTGTTTCATATCGCGGATCGCATCTTTGCTGCCCTCTTTGACAGTATCGGAAATCACGATACTTCCGGCAAACACGTTGTTGCATGCCACATAGACAACCGTTCCGGCAGTCTTGTTTTCCGTGTAAGCGATATTCTGCGCGTCCATCAGTTTTGCATTGCCAAGGTATACTTCCCTGCCATCAATAAATGTATGGATTCCGTGTCCTGCGATCTCCTCCGTATCTGTGACGCGCTCCATGGAAAGTGTTTTTCCATATGCTTCGCGGATAGAGTTCGCGATCGGATGGTTGGAATAACCCTCGCCGTACGCTGCGATCTCCAACAATTCTTCTTTTCCGATTGTGTTGTTTTTGTCCGCGGAAGGCTGTACTTCCGAAACCTTAAATTCACCCTTGGTCAGTGTACCGGTCTTGTCAAACACGATCGTTGTCATCTCGGCAACTGCCTCTAAATAGTTGCTTCCTTTGACCAGAATACCGATCTTAGAGGAAGCACCGATTCCACCAAAGAAACCAAGCGGAACAGAAATGACAAGTGCACACGGGCAGGAAATAACCAAAAAGATACATGCTCTCTGGATCCAGTCTGCCCAGCCACCGCCTAAGATCAACGGAGGTAAAATAGCTAAGATCACTGCACCGATGGTGACAACCGGTGTATAATATTTTGCAAATCTTGTGATAAAGTTTTCTACTTTGGCTTTCTTACTGCTTGCATTTTCTACCAGTTCTAAGATACGGGCTACCGTAGAATCCTCAAATGCTTTTGTTACTTTTACTTTGATCGTACTGCTACCGTTGACACATCCGCTGATGATCTCATCTCCGACTGTTGCCCTGCGCGGTACAGATTCACCGGTCAGCGCTGCGGTGTCGATCATGGAGGTTCCCTCCGTCACGATTCCATCAAGCGGAATGCGCTCGCCCGGTTTTACAACGATGATCGTTCCAACTTCCACATCATCCGGATCAACCTGCGTCAGCACACCATCTTCCTCAATGTTGGCGTATTCCGGACAGATATTCATCATATCGGAAATGGACTGTCTGGATTTGCCGACCGCATAATTCTGGAACAGCTCTCCAACCTGATAAAACAGCATAACGGCAACTGCCTCGGAATATTCTTTCACGCCAAACGCGCCAAAAGTTGCGACCATCATCAGGAAGTTTTCATCAAACACCTGTCCGTGACTGATGTTTCTGACTGCCTTATAGACAATGTCATAACCGATCACCAGATACGGGATCAGATAGATCAGGAATACAAGCCACTGGCTCGGTAACTGCTCTAACACTCCAGTATGCTCTAAAACCATTAACACTACAAACAGCACAAATGCAGTGATAATACGGTACAGCATTTTTTTCTGTTTTGATGTCATATTGATTCCTCTTTTCTTCATTTATTTCATATGTTCATGTATTCATATGTTTTCTTTTTTGTAAGCCCGGTATGCATCTGTTTTCAACCCTGTACTGCCTGATCTCTTTTTTCCTGCAGCATTTTTATTTCGTGCAGATATATGATCACGTGCAGCACTCCTTTTGCATAACCGGGCTTTCCATGTATGAGACTGACTGTCACATACAACTATGTTTTTGTTTTACCTGATTTTTTTACATTAAAATCTTGCAGTCCGGCTCAACCTTTGCACAGACTTTTACGACTTCTTTCATGATGTCATCGAATTTGTCATCCACTGCATCTACCATCATTTTCTGTGTCATAAAGCTGACATTTGCATCGTTGACACCCTCGATTTTTTTGATAGCCTCTTCCATTTTTGCTGCGCAGTTTGCACAGTCAAGATCCTCAAGTTTGAATTTCTTTTTCATAATTGAATCCTCCATTTTCTTTTTGATATAAATTTTGTTTTTACTTACTCTTCGATATGTTCTCTTCCCTGATCGATGATCGTTCTTACATGCTCATCTGCCAGTGAATAAATCACGGACTTTCCTTCGCGCCGTCCGGTCACAAGCTTCGCCTGTTTTAAAATCTTAAGCTGATGTGAAATCGCCGACTGGTTCATATTCAGTGACTGTGCCAGATCGCATACACACATCTCCGACTGAAACAGTACGAACAGAATCCGGATTCTTGTGGAATCTCCAAACACTTTGAACAGTTCGGCGAGATCATATAATTCATCTTCGTCAGGCATCTGTTCATTTGCCGCTCTGATCTTATCTTCATGAACTTCATATGCCTCACAGCACGGTACATCGTCTATTGCCAAATCTTACACCTCCAGTCTTTCACATTATCATTTGAACATATTCTTATCTGTTCATATGTTTATGATAGTACTGGTATGTGGATTTGTCAAGAGATTAGAATATAATTTTCATTCTTTGCGTTTTATATTGTTACTGTCCACTCGTACTTCGTTCCAGTAACGGATTTTGCCGATGCTTCGCATTCCAAATCGGCAAAATCTGCTACCACCACTGTATCATACGGCATTTTTAGTTCAGAAAATGCCTGCCTGTAAACAGTAACTTTATATTCTCCGTATCAAAGCCCACGCCCCCATCATCAGATCCGCTGGAACAATCTTTGCCGCTGCACGGTGCAAGGTACATACGATACCCGGTGTGGATACTGCCAGCCCAAGTTTTGCATCCAGCAGTGCATGACGCGCCACATTTTTCTGTCGGGAAGCAAGCGGAAAACTGTGAATATAAGAACTGTCACTGCTCTTCTTTGCCCGCCCGATGAACTCGGTGTCCTTGATCCAGTAAGGACAGACAGCGGTCACACGGATTCCCGTACCGTAAAGTTCCACGCGCAGCGCCCTGCTGTAACGATATAAAAATGCTTTCGTTGCCGCATAAACACTCAGATATGGAAACGGCTGAAATGCCGCGGTCGAACAGATCTGCAAAACACGCGCACCGCGTTTCATAAAAGGCAGAGAAATCTGTGTCATGGCAACTGCCGCCTTGCAGTTTAAGTCGATCATGCCATCCACATCCACTCTTTTGATATCCCGCCAGGAACCGATCTTTCCGTATCCCGCCGCATTGACTAAAATACGTACATTCGGTTTTTCTTTCCAGAGCATCGCCTCTATTTCATGCAGTGTCTCTGCCTTTGTCAGATCCCCGGTAATGATCCTAAGATGTGTCCGAAGTTCTTTTTCTAATGCCGTCAGGCGGTCTTTTCTACGCGCGACCACCCATATTTCATCTAGTTTTTCCTGTTTCCTGATCTGTCTGACAAACTCACTGCCAAGCCCGCTTGACGCCCCTGTTACGATTGCTATTTTCATAGGCACTATTCCTTTCCTGATATCCTGATCATTAAGTATTTTTATAATTTATAATTATAACAAATTTTTTTCCTTTCTTACAGTCATTGTGCACTGATACGGCGGGCAAAAAATAAAAATGAGACCACCTGTACAGTAGTCTCATTTTTATATAATAAAGTAATTTTTCTGATTAACCAGAATTTCTTAACCAGAATCTGTTAACCCTTTACACTGCCAAGTGCAACACCCTGTACAATGTGTTTGGATAAGATCAGATATACAATGATAACCGGGAAGATGGAAAATGCGATCATCACATATACCTGCCCCATGTCAAACTTGAGCCAGTCAGCTCCACGTAACTGTGCGATCAGGATAGGAAGTGTCTTTTTCCTGTCATCATGTAAAACCAGCGCTGGTGTGAAATAATTATTCCAACTGCTTACAAAAGTAAAGATCATCTGCACTGCGATAGCAGGTTTCATCAACGGCATTACGATAGTATTAAATGTATGAAATTCTCCTGATCCATCAATGCGCGCTGCTTCGATCAGTGACAACGGCAATGTACTTTCCATGTACTGTTTCATGTAGAAAAACGTAACCGGAGCGGCAATTGCCGGTACGATCAGAGGAATGAAGGAATCCTCTAATTTCATGCTGGAAACAAGTTTGATAAATCCAAGTGCCGTTACCTGTGTCGGGATCATCATAATCATCAGGATAAACGGATAAATATATTTTTTCAGTTTGAAATCATATGCATGGATCGCATAAGCTGTCATCGTCGAAAAATATACACTGAGTACTGCACTAAGGGAGGAAACGATCAGACTGTTGATCATACCGTTCCACACCGGAAGTGTTCCATTCCTTAAGTTTTTCCAGTTTTCCCAAAGATGGCTGCTCGGAATCAATGTAAAACCTGACTGCAACTCACCGTTTGATCTGGTCGCATTGATAAACAGCACATAAAACCAGAATAAACACAAAACAGAGACAATCGCTAATACAACATATGCAATAAATCTTCTTGCATGAATTCCTACACCTTTTTTTAAATTACGGTTCTCATTCATACTTTTCACCCCTTCCTCTTATCATTGCCGGTTATCTTAAATACTACCAGACTTAAAATACCTGTAATGATAAACAGAACAACTGACAATGCACCAGCCATACCATAGTTCTTGCTGTAGAGATGTTTATTTAAGAACATGATCAGCGTCATGGTAGAACGCATCGGGTCACCGGTTCCATTGGTTAATATCTGTGGCACATCAAATAACTGTAAACCACCGATCAGAGATGTGATAACCACATATACAAGGATTGGGCGTAACAGCGGCAGTGTGATCTGCCAGAATACCTGCGAAGAAGTTGCCCCATCGACCTCTGCTGCCTCAAACAGAGAGGTATCGATACCCATCATGCCTGCCATCAGAAGGATCGTCGTATTACCAAACCACATCAGACAGTTCATCAATGCGATCAGCCCTCTTGCACTTCCTACATTCGATAAAAATTTATACGGTGTATCAACCAATCCAATCTGCATCAGCATTGAGTTGATGGGTCCTCCATCAGAGAACAACGTAAAGAACAACATGGAAAATGCAGATGCCATGATCAGATTCGGCAGATATACAACTGTTTTAAAGAAACGGGTTCCTTTTAATTTAAGACGTACATCGGAGAACCAAGCGCCAAGTACCAGTGATAAAATGATCTGCGGCACGAAACACATGATCCATAATACCATAGTATTTTTTGTATAAACCCAGATATCTCCATCAGAAAAGAGTTTTTGATAGTTTGCAAGTCCGACAAACTTTGGTCCGACCTGTGTCAGTCCTGACATATAGTTTTCAAAGAAACTGTTGTAAATAGTGCTGACTAATGGGATCAGCTGAAAAATAACGTATACTACAATAAATGGAATCAAAAAGATATACCCCCATTTATTGTACCTTACTACCTTTCCACTACTTTTTTTCATGATAATCTGACCTCCTTTTTCAGAGTGTATTATTTTCATCCACAGAGCTCACAGCATCCTTCACCTTTATCCTGTGTAAACATGCTGTCAGCTCTGCGCTTGGCATTTTAACCTGAATAAACCGCACCTGCCTTCCTTATTGCATTCCGGCAGGCGCAGCTTTTCATTCATAACAACAGAATATCCGCAGAGCGTGCTTTCCATTGTTATTTTTAGATCATTCATCTTCTTAATATGTTAATTCCGGATATTTCTCTAAAACTGATTTGTAAAACAAGTCTAATGCCTCTTCTTTCGTTGCACTTCCTTCAAAATAGTTCTTCATTGCATGCTGAAATTCTTCGTTGCATCCCTGATCGTATGAAGAAAGATTACTTAAATCAAGTTTGGATACACCCTCATTATAAATACCAAGTGGATTCTGTCCGCCTAAGATTTTACTTGCGTAAGAGCTGTCTGCCATCTCAACGATTACATCCTGATTGTTTACAAAGTCATCATCTTTCTCGATGATCTCTCTCATAACATCATCATTGGTTGTCATCTGAAGCAAGATATCTTTTACAAGACTCTGGTTATCCGTTCCTGTTGCTGCACAGATCCATGTACCACCCCAGAAAAAGCCCTGTGGTCCTTCGGTTGCACCCCAGCCGCCGTTGTAACCGATACTGCCTTCGGTATCTGCTGCCATTGAGAAGTTTACTAACCATGCAGGTCCAAAGTAGCAGAATACATTTCCTTCCGGATAGAAGCCTTTCTTCCAGTCATCGCTCCACATATCATATGTTCCTGTTTCTCCCGCATCAACAAGCTCTTTGGAATCATCCACCCATTTCATAATGTTGTCATCAATATTGATTTTGCCATCAACAACCCATTTGGAAGAAACGTTGTTGGAATATACACGGTATGTATCATTTACGGAAGATGTGATGGTGTAGCCGGCATCTTTCATCTTCTTTGCTGTATCATTAAATGTATCCCAGTCTTTCACATAATTCTGAACCTCTGCCGGATCATCAGAACCTAATACTGCTTTTGCTGCATCTCTGTTATAGAATAATACGCCAGGACAGCCCTGCCATGAAAGACCTTTTAATACACCATCAGAATTGGTAACAACATCTTTGGTGTACTGATACTGTTTAGAAAGATCTTCATCGGTAATACCAAGGTCTGTCACTGCCATTGTGTAGTCGGTATCAACATATTTCAATGCATAATCAGCTTCTACCAGGAAGATATCAATTTTATCATCTGCTGCTGCATCAGACTGCTTTAATAAGGCTGCATCCAGGTTATTCTGATATGCCATATCATCACTCGGGGTAATGTTCCATTTTACTGTTACATCACCGATCGTACCTGTGGTTGCATCTACCTCTGTATATCCAGGATAATGATCTGTCAGACGACTCTTGAACTCCTCATTCCAGCAGTAGATATTCAATACTTTTCCCTCATCAGAAGTACCTGTCTCTGCGTCTGTACCTGCTGTCTCTGTTACCGGCGCAGTGTCTTCTTTTGCTGTGTCATTGGATGTCTCTGCTGTGCTGCTGTTTGCTGTATTTCCTCCACAGCCTGCCAGTAAAGCTGTCCCCATTGCTGCCACAAGCATCATACTTACGATTCTTCGTTTCATTTACTTTTCCTCCCTTTTTATAAGCACCTTTGGAACACTTTATCTTTTGTGTTCCTGTCTTGTTTACAAGTGATATATTACCGGATTTCAGCTCTGCATTATATTAAATCACTTGAAAAAATATCAGATTCATGACATAATAATGCGAAAATAAAAAACAGGAGTAATGCTATGGAACTTTCAAAAGAATGGTATCACACAGAATTAACCAACAGTGAATACGATATGCTGCACCGTTCCCCGACTGTTGAATATTCTTTTTACAATGCAGTCAAAACCGGTGACATGGATTCTGTGATACGAAACTGTAAGGAAGATGCCTTCATCGACTTAAAGGGTACCGGTGTCCTTTCCCGTAATCCGCTTACAAATATTAAATATCATTTTGTTGTCACTACCGCTATGATCACGCGCTATTGTATTGATGGCGGATTAGAGCCGGAGCAGGCTTACCGCCTGAGTGATTTTTATATTTTAAGGATGGATTCGTGTACCACCGTCCGGCAGGTGGCAGATCTGCATCATGAAATGGTAAAAGATTTTACCGGAAAAATGATTTTACAGAAAAAAAGTTCTATACTCTCGAAACCGGTCATGCAATGTGTGGATTACATCTATACACACATCAAAGAACGCATTACCATAACCACTTTAGCTGAATATACCGATCTGTCTGAAAGTTATCTCTCGCGCGTTTTCAAACAGAACCTCGGCATATCCATCAGCGATTATATCCGTGAAAAAAAGATTGAAAAGGCAACTCATCTGCTGCGGTATTCTGACAAACCGATCGTCGACATCGCAAACTATCTTTCTTTCTCCTCACAGAGTCATTTCATTCAGATTTTTGAAAACTATACCGGACTGACGCCCAAAAAATACCGGGATAAATATTATAAATCCATGTGGTAATGCATGTTTTCTAAAAAAAGCAGCATACAAAATCTGTATGCTGCTTCTCTCACCCTATCAGTCATTTTTACATGTTACTCTTGAAAAAACACATCAATTCTGTGACATTTTTTTTGGTCAAGTGTTTCAATCACACTCTTCCTTAACCGTACACCATATTCCGGCTCCGGTTCCAATACGACTTTCTCATCGCACACTGCCCGTCTGATCTGCTCTATTCTTAAGTCCTTCTTTTCCGGATTATGCATTATGATCTCAAATTTCTTCCTGGCAAATTCCAGCTTCAATCCAGCACTGCCTTTTTCATCAAACTGTTCCGGCAGCAGAGATGGTGCGATCACCAGATCTCCAAGATCTCCTTTTACACCAAATACCTCTGTGATCATCGTCAGCATATACCAGCTCGCCGCACCTGTCAGATATGCATAAAGTCCTCTGCCTTCATTATCAAAATACTCCGGCAGTCCCGGGTACATTTTACTGTTTTCAAAATTCATTGCGGCTTCTAAAAGTGTCTGCAGAACTTTATGTCCCTCCCGGATAAATCCTCTCTGATACAGTGCATTCGCATACATGACTGTCATATGGGAAAACACTGCACCATTTTCTTTTTCCCCATAGGCAAATCCAAACATTCTTCCGAGATCAAATTTCTCCTCTTTAAAATCTGTATTCAGACGATATCCACCGGCTTTCTGATCAAACAGAAATTTGTCTGCACTCCTGCAGATTTCTTTTACCTGTTCCTCTCCCGCAGTTTTGCTCATGACTGCGAACACCTGTCCTGTCAGCATCATGCGGACTTCATCCTTTTTACTGTACTCAACCGCATTTCCATGATTGTCATAATATCCGTTAAACCAACCCATATCATCCCCGGCACTGATCCATTCTTTCTCTCTGATATGCTGCATCAGCCACTCTGCCTTCTCCACCAGATTTTTTCGTATCTGTTCTGTGGAAACCAGGATCATGCCTCCTTTTACATTATGTTCGCAGAGGCTGGTATATTCGTCCAGCAGTTTCTGCTTTCTGTCCGGACTTTCATATAATTCTGTTCCTTCCGCAAGCAGACATTTCATCTCTTCTGCCATTTCAATTTTACTGATCCCGGTTTTCTCTTCCATATGCTTCAGACAATCTGCAATATCTTTTAAATTTCCAGCATATGCACACGTAAATGCCACACTCTCGCCTTTTTCCCATGCCATGTCAAGTGCATCATTCCAGTCCGCACCGTGCAGTCTCATCTCATTATGCTCTCCGACATCATAAAAAGCACATAGATTCTGCAGTAAAATATGTTCTAAAATTGTTCCAAAATAAATATTTCCACCTGCTGTGCGCTGTTTATTTCCATATGCATGATCCCAGTTATTATCATGTGCAGTACCTCTTTTTGTCTGCAGATCTTTGAAATAGGTTACCTTCTCCAGCAAAATATCAAGATCTCCTGTCTGATCCAGATATAATTTTGTCGTCACAAACGGCCAGAATGCATGATCCATCCATACGCGTGTAATATTATTGCGGTCTGCAATAAATTCTCCCTGTCTGCTGCCAATGATCGTTGCGTTCGTTCCATCCATCCTTACACCGCCATAATTGTCAACGATCATCTGGCGTACTACTGACGGCTCCATGATCAGCAGAGCAAGACAGTCCTGCCAGAGATCTCTCCAGCCACGTCCTCCTTTGCCATAATCATGATATGGTAAAAATGAACAGCCATAAATGCGGCGCAGAACCGGCTGAAAACAGATCCATTTTAAATAATTATCAATGTTTGTATCACCCGTTGAAAAATCAACATTTACTTTGTCCGTCCAGTGTTTTTTTACGGCTTCAAATGCCTTCTCGATCTGTTTTTTCGTACGGTAAGCAGATGTCATTTTCTCAATATTCTGTTTTTCCCCGGAAACCCCTGCAAGTACCAGATACGTGACTGTTTCCTGTGGTTTTAAGGTAACCGGTGCGAAACGCATTCCACCTGCTGCCTCTTTTCCCTGCAGTTTTGTTCCTGCCAGAACACCGTCCTTATCCATTCTTACCGCTTCGGGATTCAGGTAACTTCCCCCTTCCCCGATAAACATTTCCGTTGTCGGATAGAATTTTTCCGGCGCCTCTCCCTCTCCTGTAGATCCATATACAAAATAGACCGTCTGATTTTTCTGATGGCCCCTCTCATCAAAGGAAAGCACCGGGCACACCTCCACGCCATACGTTTTTGTTTCAATTCTGTGCAGCAGCGACGTCACATGACGATGATCCCTGATATTGTCTGCACTCCGTCCATAAAGCGGAATCACAGCAACCGGTGTAATCTTCTGTTCCTGATCCGCTGTATTGGTCAGTTCTGTCATCATTACTTCCATTGTCCCATCTATCGTAACAAAGGAAGTGGTTTCTGCTTTCATTTCATATTCTCTGGATATTCTCGTCAGTTTCTGCCACATAAAACCAGCTTCTAATATGCTTTCATCCTGATCCTTTGTAAATTTTGCCGCTTCCTGCTTCGCCGAGGAACCACAGACGGACCAGCAGCCCTTATTTTCAATACGACACCAGAAATTTCTCGTATTGCGGTTATTATGTAAATTTTCAATACTGACAGGTTCTAACAGAAAATGATTCTGATCTGTCTTGCTGTCTCCTCCGAGATTTGGCGTGATACTGGATTTTAACCCTGTTTCACCTGCCAGCGGAAGATACAGCCCGCTGTAATTTTCCGGATTATGAATACGGAAGGTTCCATTTTTATCTGTAAATTCTATCTTGTTCATAAGACTCTCCCTTCTTTACATGACATATTTTTTACGACATAATCAGTTCTATGTCTGTCTCATCAGTAAGCACAGTCTGCGGAATATAATTATCTTTCATCTCCTGTCCATTCACGAAAAGTTTTTTGCAGCCGCTCTCGGCATGTCCCGGATTTTTTACGGTAATATGCAGATGACATCCCCTGAAATCTTTATCTATCTCAAACATCTCCCATTCTTTCGGAATCGACGGTGCAATGCGAAGTCCATAAAGGTCAGGACGCATGCCAAGGATTCCCTCCACACAGCCCACCATAACCGTTGATGCTGTCCCAGTCAGCCAGTGTACATGGGATCGTCCAAAATTCGGACTGTCTTTCCCTTCCGTAAACTGCCCATAACAGTATGGCTCTAATCTGCGGATCTCTGCCCTGTCATTCTGCGCTGCCGGAGCGTTCTCCATAAAATAAGTAAATGCCCTCTCCCCATGTCCTCTTAATGCTTCCGCTAAAATGATCCAGCCCTGCGACTGCGAAAAAATACCGGCATTTTCTTTTGTTCCGGCATTGTAAATAACTGCAAGAGCCCCGTCAAATGCATGTTCATGGTATGGAGGATCCATTAAGATTGCTCCATATTCCGTGTTTAACCTGTCATAAACCTGCTGTAATGCACAGTCTGCCTGTTTCTCATCTGCAAGTCCGCTGATCACCGCCCAGCTCTGAGGGTTTAACCACATATTTGCTTCCGGATCAGTACGTTTTCCAATCGTCTCTCCACTCTCCGTAAATCCACGGATAAATCTGTCTTCATCCCAGCAGAGTTCCTGGATCAGATTTCCTAACTTTTTCTGGTTTTCATCCAGAAATGCAATGTATTCCGTATCCTTTTTATGTTCTGCAAAAATGCGTAAAATTGTCATTGCATAATAAAACTGAAATGCAACAAACGTTGACTCTCCATCTTTTCCAAGTCTTAAACAGTCATTCCAGTCTGCATAGAGTCCGGCTGGCATGCTGTGCTTTCCTAGATGGTTCATGGAAAAATCAATCGCACGTTTCAAATGTTCATAAACCGTTCCTTCATCTTTATTTGCAAATGGAATTACCTCATCCATAAATGCAGTATCGCCCGTTTCTGATACATATTTGTATACTGTCGGGAACAGCCAGAGTGCATCATCTGCCCGGTAAGCCGGATGTCCTGTTTCCTGTACATAAGAAGCATCGTCCGGTGTATCTTCATGTCCCGGATTGTGTGTAAATTTAACCAGCGGAAGTCCTCCTCCGTTATCCACCTGTGCAGAGAGCATAAAACGGATTTTATCTACTGCCATTTCCGGTGCCAGATGAATCACACCCTGAATATCCTGTACCGTATCGCGGTAACCATATCCGTTTCTTAAACCGCAATAAGTAAAAGATGCCGCTCTTGACCAGATAAATGTCATAAAACAGTTATATGCATTCCAAGTATTGATCATAGTGTCAAATTCCTTGCTCGGTGTCTTTACCTGGAAATGGGAAAGTTTTCCATGCCAGTATGCCGTCAGTTCTTCCAGTTCTTTTTTACATACTTCCTCTGTGTTCTCATATCCTGCTACAATTTCAGCCGCCTCATCGTCTTCTTTCATTCCCACAAGAAACGCGATTTCCCTGGTTTCTCCCGGTTTCAGATGAAGTACGGTGGAAATGGCTCCGCAGCCGTTTTCATTATAATTTCCCCTGTTATTTAAAACGCCGTCTTCTACCCCTTTGGGATTTCCATATCCATGATATCTGCCAAGGAATTCTTCTTTTTCTCCACACCAGGAATCAGCTTTTGCCCCAGCAAGTCCGAAAAACCGGTTGATCACGGTCTTATGGTCAATTTCTTTTCCATTTTCAATCTTATCAAGATTTGCATGGATCATCTGGCGGATGCGGTTTTCACAGAAAACTGTCCTTGTGATAAACTGTGAATATTGGAGATTTACCTGATCCTGCTCATAATTACTGTTATTCGTAAATTCCGCATAACCGGTCACGGTCAGCTCCCTTTCCCGGTCAGAATCGTTTGTAATGCCAAGATTCCACACTTCATATGACTGATCTAACGGAACATAGTACCGCACTTCTGAACTGATACCGTCATACACAGCTTTCATCTTTGTATATGCAGTGCCATGATGGCACTCGCTCTTATAAGTATCTAAACTTTTTCCAACCGGCTGCCATGATGCAGACCAGTAATCTCTGTTTTCATTATCCCTGATATAAATATATCTGCCCGGTTCATCAAACTGGTTAAAGACATACCTTAAAATTCTTCCGTTTGCTCCTGATTTTGCAAAACTATATCCCCCTGCATTATTGGATATAATTGCTCCATACTCCGGCGAACCAAGATAGTTGACCCATGGTGCCGGTGTATCCGGTCTTGTGATCACATATTCTTTTTTACTTTCATCAAAATATCCGTATTTCATACTGCCCCTCCATAATTATACTATTTCATTCCTGCTTTCTATTGCTATGATACCTTAACTATAAAGGTTATCTGAAAATAGTTATACAAAATATGTCCTTAAAATAACAGATTCATGACCTGTCCTTTGCAGATATACTTTGGTCAAAAAAACTTTTCAATATATCAGAAAATTACCGGATATTTTTATGTACTTTTTAATTTATAAGACGTAATTTCCTATGAAAAAAGGAATCCCATATCTGGGATTCCCACATTTTTTTATTTTCTATGCAATGGCTGTTTTCTTCTGTTATTTCAAAAATCCAAACAGCCCTTTTTTCTCATATGGTTCTTTTTTGACTGCACCTGACTCATATCCTGTTCCGTCAATGACAGCCTTTAATTCCTGCTCATCAATATCCTGCTCCGTGATGATCACGGTCTGTTTTTTACTGTGAGAGGAAGATACTTTTTTAACCGGAAATGCGCCGCGAACAGCTTCATTTACATGATTTTCACACATCCCACACTGCATTCCATCCACATCCACTGTAATCTTAAACATGAATTTCTCCATTTCTGCACATGAAACATCCCTGCTCCACACCGCTTTGTCATATTACCACATATGATTTTTCATCCACACTGCTTTAATTCCTGCAATGTTTTTCTGATCTGTCAGCCCGCTTCCTCACAGTCGCAGGACTGTACTACGACGCTTTTAATTCTTTGTTTATCGATATAACCACATGCTTTCAAACCTGCAAGCACTACCGCATTCCAGCTTTTTGCCGATAATTCCTTTATGGTATCATCATCAAGTTCGATCGTACATGCCTTTTCTCTGTCACATACCGCCCCACATGCGATACGATACATATTTTTTCTACTGATAGCCCCGATTTCTTCTAATAAATTGACCATGCGATAAACAGTTGCCGCCCCGATTCCCGGATCAACTTCTGCTGCTCTGTAATAGATTTCCTTGCAGCAAGAACAATCTTCATTGAGAATCACGTCCAGCAGCATCAGACGCTGCTTGGTAATACGACAACCCTGTTCTCTCAATCTTTGAATGACAATTTCTTTCTGCATCTGGGTTCTGTGGTAATTTGCCGTTTCATGATTTTTCTTTTTCTGACTGTTTACTCCTGCCGTCATGGTCTCCTCCTATATTAATGACAGTGTCCTCCGCACTTCCCACAATCGCCTCCGCACTGAAGGGATTTTCCGTTTTTCTTATCGCGAACCATGCTGCGGATAATAAGTCCCACAATTACCACAACTACTGCTCCCGTTACAACTGTTCCCATAAGATAATCCTCCTTGTTTTCCTTCTTATTATGAATATGGCTGCCATGTCAACACACACGGCAGCCACCTTAGAAGCAGTGCTTATCTTGCGCCTGCCATGCCTTTTACATTTACTTTTAATGTATTGCTCTCTTTGTAAGGTCTGAATAACAGATATAAAAGACCGATTACAAGTACGAAAGCAACAACAGTTCCAATACCGAATGTACCGGTTGTGATCAATGTACCGATCTGGTAGATACATAAGGATACTACATATGCTAAACCACACTGATATCCGATTGCAAACCAGAACCATTTTGTATTGTTCATCTCTCTCTTGATAGCTCCCATTGCAGCGAAGCAAGGTGCGCATAAGAGGTTGAATACCAGATAGCCGTATGCAGCTACCGGAGTCATAACAGCAGCAAGGTTGCCCCAGAATTCAGTACCATCTTCTGCAACTTCTGCGAAACCAAATAACATACCGAATGTTGCTACGACGTTCTCTTTTGCGATCAGACCGCTGATTGCTGCAACTGCCATCTTCCAGCCGTTACCACTCTGTGTCCATCCAAGCGGAGTAAAGATCCAGCCGATTGCAGAACCGATCTTTGCAAGGATACATTCTGCCTGGGCAGCCTCAAGAGCAGCACCCTCAAGTCCATCGAAACTTAACATACCAAAGCCTGCATCTGTCCATCCGAAGTTCATCAAGAACCATAAGATGATGGTTGATAACGTGATGATCGTACCAGCTTTTTTGATGAAAGACCAGCCACGCTCCCACATACTTCTTAATACGTTGCCAACTGTCGGCCAGTGATATGCCGGAAGCTCCATAACGAATGGTGCCGGATCGCCAGCGAACATTTTTGTTTTCTTTAAAATAATGCCGGAGCATACGATTGCTGCCACACCTACGAAGTATGCGCTCCATGCAACCCATCCTGCATTGTCGAAGAAAGCACCTGCGATCAAAGCGATAATTGGGAGTTTTGCTCCGCAAGGAATAAAGGTTGTTGTCATGATCGTCATTTTACGGTCACGGTCGCTCTCAATTGTTCTTGATGCCATAACACCAGGAACACCACATCCACTACCGATCAGCATCGGAATGAATGATTTTCCTGAAAGTCCGAATTTGCGGAATACACGATCCATGATGAATGCGACACGTGCCATGTAACCACAGGACTCTAAGAATGCAAGGAACAGGAACAGTACTAACATCTGCGGTACGAAACCAAGTACTGCACCTACACCGGAGATCACACCATCTACGATCAGACCTGTCAGCCAGTCAGCACATCCGATGTTTTCAAATAAACTCTGTGCACCAGGGATGATCCATTCACCAAACAGCGTATCATTTGTCCAGTCTGTTAAGATAGAACCAATCGTTGTTACAGATACATAATATACCAAAAACATTACAACTGCAAAGATCGGAATTGCAAGCCAGCGGTTTGTCACGATACGGTCGATCTTATCAGAAGTTGTAAGTTTCTCTTTGCTGCTCTTTGAAACACATTCGCCAATGATGGATGAAATGTATACATAACGCTCGTTTGTAATAATACTCTCAGTATCATCATCAAACTTATCTTCCATTTCCTTGATCTCATATGATACATCCGGAACAGATTTCATCTGCTCTTTGATCTTGTCATCTTTCTCTAATAACTTGATCGCAAAGAAACGTTTCTGATCCTCTGAAACAATACCGCTCAGTTTGTTCTCAACCTCTGTGATCACATCTTCTGCATCTTTAGAGAACTCATGTACCGGAACCATGTTCTTCTTCTGCTGTGCAAGTGCAACTGCCTTTTCAGCAGCTTTCTGGATACCGGTTCCCTTTAATGCAGAAATCTCAACGACTTCACACCCAAGCTTTCTACTTAATTTGTCAATATGTATCTTGTCACCGTTCTTCTCAACAAGATCCATCATGTTGATTGCCATAATAACCGGAATGCCAAGTTCCATCAACTGTGTGGACAGGTAAAGGTTACGCTCGATGTTTGTACCATCTACGATATTTAAGATGGCGTCCGGTCTGTCGCCGATCAGATAATTACGGGCAACAACCTCCTCAAGTGTATATGGAGATAAGGAATAAATACCCGGTAAGTCCATGATGACAACATCCTTATGTCCCTTTAATTTACCTTCTTTTTTTTCTACTGTTACTCCAGGCCAGTTACCTACGAATTGGTTAGAGCCAGTCAAAGCATTAAATAACGTTGTTTTTCCGCAGTTTGGGTTACCTGCGAGTGCAATTTTTACTGCCATAACTTTTCTCCTTTTATTTTTAGTTTGCTGCAACTTGCTTTTGTTTGCTACTGCTTGCTTTCGTTTGCTATAGCTTGCTTTAGTTTGTCTTTTCTGCCTTTTGTTAGCATTTGCTAACGCTAGGGCAAAAAAATTACTCTACCTCGATCATCTCAGCATCTGCTTTTCTTAAGGATAATTCATATCCTCTTACAGTTACTTCGATCGGATCACCAAGCGGTGCTACTTTTCTTACATAGATATCCACACCCTTTGTGATGCCCATGTCCATGATTCTTCTCTTGACCGGGCCCTCGCCAGTCAGTTTTTTGACCTTTACGGTACTGCCGCAGGCTACTTCTTTCAACGTCTTCATCGTTTCGCTCCTTTTCATTTTTGTATCATGAAACTGCGCTGTTGCAACAGTTTTATACCATAATTTTATTCGCCATGTCTTTTCCGATCGCAACTCTTGAATCCTTGATGTTAACGATCATATTACCGTCGATCTCTGATACGACTGTAACTTCTCCGCCTGGAACAAAGCCAAGATTCTCTAAAAATCTTCTAGTTTCTTCTTTTCCACCGACTTTTTTAATCGTACTCGGTTCTCCTGTGTTTAACATAGTAAGCGGCATCATTTCTTCCTCTTTTCTCCTACTGTATTGATAATGATTTTCATTTCTTACTTTGGTTAGTATATTCTAACGTTCATTAGATGTCAATAACATTATTGATATTTTTTCTCATTAATTTTCATTTCATGAAAAAAAGCGGATATTACAGAGACTTTTTTCACAGTTTATCGTCAAATTGCACAATAAAATATGAAAATTTCAGGTCATTTGACTTTCAGTCTGACATGAAATTGCAGTTTCTCTATCCTATCCGTTTTATGTATTATAATTTTTACAGTTCTTCTATCTGTAATTGTACCTTCCACACGGTATGCGCCTCATCGCGCAAAAACTCTTCCGGCAGATCCGGTCCACAGGAATTACTTCCAATGCCCATCATCCGCGCATCCAGCGACAGTAAGGAACCAGACGCCGGTTCCAGTTCAAAATTATGCCTTTTTCCTGCCAGTTCTTCCACCGTGTAATCCGAAACGTTAAAATCCAGATAATTATCTGCCTCCGCAAGCAGACGGTATTTTTCATTTTCAAGTGAGACATATCGGCAGTGATAATGGCTTCCATTCTCCTGTGGTCTGATATAATTTTCATGCAGGTCTTCTACCTCTGCCTGAAACATATCGACATAACAGTGTTCCCTTTTATCAATATAGCTTTCATCCGGTCCATAGCCGTAATAAGTAACATGACGCATAGAGCGCTCAACCGGCAGCATGATCCCAAGCCGTGGCAGCGGCGGCATCGCCATATCTTTGTGCGCATCAAGCGTTACTATGACCCTGCCCCAGCGGTTCACACACCAGTCGGCATGAAGGTGCACTGCCGGCTGACGGTATATGGCTGCAATCCCTATATCTGCCACATAATGTGCCTCCCCGTCCAGACAGAATGCATCGGAATGATATACTTTGGTCATTGCCGCATCGTAGCCTGCCTCTTTCCACTTCTCCTTGATCTGGATGTCATTGTCTGTGGGTGCACGGTAAATCTGATATCCCGCATGTCCCCAGAGAATAGATTTTCCATCTTTGAAAATGCCGGTCGGCGCTCCGGTCTTCTTCCCAAAGGCAACACGAAGTGTACCGCATAATACGATCCATTCCTCCGGCTCCTCCACAAGTACGACCTCATGTTCCGCTCTGTTTTCCCTCTGCAAAACCGATACTTTCCGCTCCTGCATGCAAAACTGTGCAAATCCAAACGTACTGCTGCACGCTGCATATTCCACCGCTTTTTTCCGGATAAACGTCAGTTTTACATACACATCCATGTTTTCCGGCAGCTTTGGCACCGGGATCGTCAAGGCTGCTTTCTCATGCGGCAGCAGATGTGGCAACTCTTTTGTTCCATCTGCAAGAATGACTGTTTCGTCCTGTGCACTTCCCCCCGCTTTGATCTCATAACACAGCTCTGCCTCGCCGGATGCCTCAAGAAAATCAAACCTGTTTTCCACCAGGAACATACCATTGGCTGCATCGATCTCTGTGACAAAAACCGGACAGATCGCATTTTTCCATTCCCGAAGTCCCGTGTGCGGTGTACGGTCTGGATAGAGCAGCCCATCGACACAGAAATTGCCGTCGTGAAAGCGTTCCCCGTGATCGCCCCCATACAGATAGCGCTCTTTTCCGTTCTCTGCCACACCGTCATAAATGGCATGATCGCACCATTCCCAGACACAGCCCCCTAAAAATCCCTCATAACGGTACATTCGGTCCATATAGGCGCGGATACCGCCCGGTCCATTTCCCATTGCATGGACAAACTCACACATAAAATAAGGCTTTTTGTTTCCCGGATCTGCAAAATACTCATCAATCCATTCCACATGCGGGTACATTCTGCTGTAAAGATCGATCATGGATGTGTCGTTTACGTGACCTTCTGCTTCATAAACCGCCCCCTCGTAATGTGTCAGGCGTGTCGGGTCATATGCCTTGACCCAACGTCCTGCTTTCTCAAACGAATTTCCGTAACCGGACTCGTTCCCAAGCGACCAGATCAGGATACAGGGTGCATTTTTATCCCGCTTTACACAGCGCTCCACGCGGTCTATTACTGCCTTATCAAACATCGGATCCATTGCCAGCGTACAAAAAGTCTTTTTTGAAGAGCCCCCATAAAAAGAAGTTACTCCGTGCATCTCAATATCCGCCTCTGCGATCACATAAAAACCGTATCTGTCACAGTACTCCGGAAACCACGGTGCATTGGGATAATGGCTGGTGCGGATCGCATTAATATTATGCGATTTCATCAATTTGAGGTCTTCCTCCAACTGTTCCCTGCTTATGGTATAGCCTGTCTTTGCATTGCTGTCATGGCGGTTCACACCGCGTATCTTGATCGGTCTCCCATTTAGTTTCACTACGGATGACTCAATGTGGATTTCCCGTATGCCCACATTCTGATGCAGGATTTCGTTTTCCGTCCGAATCTCAAGCGTATACAGATACGGCGTCTCCGCGCTCCATAACCTGGGATGTTTTACCGGAAACACAAGCTTTGCCTCACTTCCATTCGACACCAGTGTTGTCTGCCTCTCTGCTTCCACGCTGCCGGAAGCATCTCTTAGTATGGCACGCACGAAAAGCTCCCGCCTGCTGCCGCCCGTCGAGCGGGAAAGGGAAAGACAGACCTCCGCGCTCTGCGGTGTTACCTGATCTTCCCCAAACGTGATCCCGGTCGTCACTGTGTAATCACGCACAAAGTCACATGGGCGTTCGATCAGCCAGACATCCCGGAAAATACCGGACATCCGGAACTTATCCTGATCTTCCAGATATGTACCGTCACACCATTTTAACACGAGAACATCCAGACGGTTTGTGCCGTCGGCCAGCAGCTCTGTCACTTCAAATTCACTCGGCGAATGGGAAACCTGACTGTAACCTGCAAATGTTCCGTTTACCCACACATAAAAGCAGGAATCCACACCCTCAAAATAAAGATAACTGCGCGACTGTGTCTGTGACTCTCTCAAAAATTCTGTTTCGTACAGCCCGCACGGATTTTCATCCGGGACATAGGGCGGATCGAACGGGATCGGAAACCGCACATTGATATACTGGTGGCTGTCATATCCATGGTTCTGCCAACAGGATGGAACCGGTATACTGTCCCATCCCCCCTCATTTATATGCCGGCAGACATCCGTTATGTCCGCGCCCTTTCCCTCACCGGCAATGCCTGCAAACACTTCTGCCGCACTGGAAAAATAATGAAATTTCCAGTTTCCGGAAAGACAGTTTCTGCGACTCTCTCCGTTTTCATCCTGTGGCTCGCAGCAGCATCTCGTCTCCTCCGTCCCCACATGTAAAATCTCCGGGTCTTCAAAATATTTTTCCAGTCTCATAGAAATTTTCCTTTCTGCATCACGCATTACTCCGGCAGGACAGGAATGGCAAATGACACAAGCTCGAATGGATGATAAACGATCACATCTGTCCTCTCTCCCTCGCTGTCCTCCAGCAGATTTACCGGCTGTACCGCAAATGGCAGCACCAGTTTTCCTCTTGTACCATCCTGTTCACTCAGACGGATGATGATATTTTTTTCGTCCTCACTCATCTTTACCGCCTGCACATAAAGTGTTTTTTTCTCTGCTGCCTTCTGTATGACCGCATCGATACGTCCGTCGAACTGCTGCGGCAAGGCAGTCTTTTTAAGTGGTACATTAAATTCAAACGCCCTGCGGTTGATCCCTGCATCCAGATGGTTTCCTGCATGTGGAACGATCCGGTAACAAAAATCATGTTTTCCCATATCTGAGGTAATATCCGGACGGATCGTCGCGCGCAGCAGACTTAATGTAATATGATTTTCATCGACCCCGACACCATATTTTCCATCGTTTAAGATCGCAATTCCGCCGTCCGACTCTGCCATATCGCACCATTTATGCATACACACCTCAAATCTTGCCTGCTGCCAGGAAGTATTCTTATGGGTCTCCCTGCGTATAAATCCGGCGCTGGTATCGCACACCAGTTCTCTGGACACCAGATTCATCCCAAATTCCATCTTCGCAAGTTTGTGTTTCTCATGCCAGTCCACCAGATGTTCCACTTCGATCTCGTTGCTGTCCGCAAACAGCCGTATCTGCATCTTCCAGCTGCTCGCCTCTGTGCCAAGCACCACCTCAAACAATGCACATGCACCATCTGCCACCACCAGATGAAGCGGTTTTTTCACAGTGATCTCAAGCTCTTTCTCTTTGTAGTTCGGCAGAATATCCCATGCGTCATAAACACCCGGCAGATCCTGATAAATGTGCAGTTTGTGAAACGCACCATCCGTCCATTCACGGTCAAGATCCCTGTCATAAAAACTTTCCATGCTCCCGTCTTTCGCAAAACAGATTTTCGCATGCGCGGTTTCTACCCGGACCCGATACGGCTCATCTACATATTTGACTGTAATCCAGTCCGCCGGTCTTTCTGCCAGAAGCCGTGCCTTTTTCTCCATCTGCCCTGCATCCATGGTCTCAAACGGTGCCATCTGCGGGCACACAAATGCACCTTTTTTTCCTTTCCGCAGAACCGGTCCATCCTCCATCTCAACAAAGGTAACTTCCGTCCGCTCCTGCCCTAACGAGTTAAAATAGGTATCCCCTGTTCCAATCAGGGAATCCACACATTCCCTCACTTTTTTATAGTCCTCCATCGCATCCTCGTAGACCGGATGGATATGACTTCCCGGCAGGATATCATGGAACTGATTGACCAGAAACTTCTTATATATATCCCGCACCTGTTCTGCAGGATAAGTTTCTCCCGAAAGGCAGCGCAGGGACAATAACAGTTCTGCCTCGCGCAGGGCAAATTCCAGCTCCCGGTTCTCACGTTTCAGGTTGGATTTCGTTGTGAATGTCCCCCTGTGCATTTCCAGATATAATTCACCATCCCACACAGCAAGATTTTCATTTCCCTTTAAATTCTTTTCCAGAAAACTTGTGCCCCCGGTCTGCTCGGTCTTTGGCATGACAGACAGTTTGTCAAACCGGTGCATCAGTTCGATCATCTCCTCCGTAGCACCGCTGCCCCCATCGCCATATCCAAACATGGACAACGTCTGTCCGCCGCTCTCCTTATCCTGATATGCCTCCCAGTTCTCCTGGATCTGGCTTGGCATATTCCAGGTGATAAAGTGTGTTGGAGGAACACATGCATAGACATCTGTGCCATCGATCCCGCGCCATATAAAATTATTGTGCGGAAAACGGTTGGTATCGTTCCATGTGGACATTTTATTTGACACAAAATACTCCACTCCGCTCTTTTTCAAGATCTGCGGCAGTATCCAGCTGTTTCCAAAAACATCCGGCAGCCATGCATTATTGACAGTCTTACCGAACCGGCTGCGGAAATACATCTGTCCATACAGACACTGGCGGATCAGACTTTCCGCCGACGGGATATTGCAGTCCGGCTCAATATACATCGCCCCGACCGGTTCGAAATTGCCCGCCGCGATCTTTTCCTTTAATTCCTCAAACAGTTCCGGGTAATATTTTTCCAGAAGTTCATAGGTATACGCCTGTGTATGCGTGTAATGAAAATCCGGGTACCGGTCCATCAGCCGCATCTGAATCAGCACGGTGCGCGCATTCTTCTGTACCGCATGGATCCTGCGCCAGTAATAGGCAATATCAAGATGCGAATGCCCTACTAATGCCACATTGCCGCTGCCGCGGAAATCACCATTTTCATAGATATGTTTCTCTATGTAAGCAGATGCCGCGCGGATTCCCTCATTGACATATTCATACTTCTCCCGCTCCATGGATGGCGACTCCTGATTTTGTCCGATGCATTCCCTCAGTGTCTCAAAGTCAATCTCGTTTAAGGCATTATTTAATTCCTGATTTAAGAATTTTCTGTAATCTTCATTAAAATAGGTACTTTTTGAAACATCCAGAAGAAGCTGCAGATCATAAAAAAGGCTCAGTGCATCCTGATTTACTGTTGCAAGATATAATCCCTGAAATTCCTGTCTGCACCCCTTTAATTTCATGGAATCCGGATTTCGCTCATCATCCGGCTTTGAACGGTTGTACCCCTCCATCTCGATCAGGAGTTCCCCGCTGTCAATGTAAGGACTGAGCAGTACACGGTCACGGTTTGGATCCATGCCGCCCACATAAACCCCATTGACCTTTACAATGATCTCCGCCGCCGTCCACATGGAAAGCCACAGCTCTTTTCCCTGCATCTCTTTTGGCACGGTCACTTTTGCCTTAAAAAAAACCGTTCCGTCGGGCGTAAAATAAATATCGCCCTTTTTTAATCTGCGATAACCACCCGGATAATACTCATAAGTGTTCTCTCCCGTCTGTCTCGCATCCGTAATTTCAATATCTGTAATCTCATATTTACTTTCATATAAAAACCGTTTCAGCCATCCGGCTCGCAGATCCGTATACTCCTCCGGTCTCATGCTTCTGCGGACTACCTGTACAAATGCCATTGCCTCTTCCTCCTTAAATCGTATCCCAGAAAAACGGTTTTTTCCGTTCTGCAAAAACCGTGACGTCTATCCCAAGATCTCTTTTTATTTCTTCCTCGATCCAGCTCATACAGCGTGGTACGATCGCACACTTCGAACATTCCCCCTGCAGCCTGACATGTAAAACATTTCCATCAGTTCCGGTAAGATCAATAAAACCGCCATCCCCCTGCAATTTAGGGGCTATCACTTCATCCACATATTTTTTTAATCTCTCGTCCATTTTTATCCCTTTACTGCTCCTGCTGTCATACCATTGATAAAATATTTACTTGCAAAAATGTAAATGACCAGAATCGGAACGATCGCGATGGTCGCCCCGGCAAACATGATATTCCATGCTGCTGCACCATCGCCCGCATTCTTTAACATGGTCACCCCGACTGTCAGGGGACGCTTTGAGGCATCCGTCATTGTAAATACCAGCGGAAGGATATATTCGTTCCAGCCTCCGCGGAAAGACAATAGCGCCACGGTTGCAAGGATCGGCTTTAATACCGGAAGAATGATCTTATAAAATGTCTGGAAAAATGTGCATCCATCGATTTTTGCCGCCTCATCGAGTTCCTTCGGGACCGAATTCATATAGCCGCGGATCAGGAAAATATAAGTTGCCTGTGCAGTTCCCGCCGAGATGAACACAACGCTCCAGAGAGACGTATTCATATGGATTTTTACCGCCAGTTCAAACAGTGGACGCAGTGTTACCGATCCTACATTTACAAACATAAATGCCACAAACAGACCATAGATCAGTTCCTTGCCCCTGAAATTTTTACGGGCAAATACATATCCTGCCATGCTTGTGACAACTAAGGTCAGGATCATGACACTTAAAGCAAGGAATATACTGTTTCCTGTGTACACCGCAAAGTTTGCAGAATTCCACGCATCAATAAAATTCTGTACGATCCATTCAGATGGGAAAATATTGATCCCGCCTGTAAGTAATTCCTGGTTCTTCTTAAACGCCCCCAGCACTACATAAAAAATAGGGTACAGCGTCAGGAACGCCACAAACGACATGAGCAGAACTACCAGGAAACGGATGACCTTTGTGCCGGTAGAATATACTGCCGTGTCATTTTTCTTTCGCATTTTCATCTGTAAAACCTCCTTATACCACCTCATCAAGTTTTCTTGCAAAATACATATAAACAGCTGTCACGATACCAATGATCAGCGCAGCAACCAAGCTTAACACGGTCGCATAACCGATCTGTGGGTTTGTCCCGACATCTTTTCCAAAAATAAGCTGGTAAATATATAAAAACATGACCTGTGTACGGTTGTTCGGTCCGCCGTTTGTAAGTACCATGATTGACTCATAATCCTTAAATGCCCCGGTGATCGCCAGCATTAAAATAATTTTTAACATCGGGCTTAACATCGGCAGTGTGATCTTAAAAAATGTCTGAATTCCATTTGCCCCGTCGATTTTTGCCGACTCATATACGTCCTCCGAAATGCTCGACATTCCTGAGATAAAATAGATCATATAATTACCAAAACCTGCCCAGAGTGCAACAATCAGAACCGACCACATGGCGGTCTTTGCATCCCCTAACCAGTTAACATTCTGCCCTATCACGCCGATCGCCTTTAACACGCCGTTTAAAACGCCATTATACGCCGCAAAGATAAATCCGAATACCATACTTGACACTGCGGTAGAAATGATCGTCGGCATAAAATAGACCCCCCGGAAAAAGGAGCTGCCCCTTAATTTCTGGTTCAGAAAAACTGCCATAATCAGTGCCAGCGGAATGATAAATATAATTTTGAGCACCGCATATTCAAATGTGTGCAGCACACTCTGCCAGAACGTCGTATCGGTAAGCATACGCTCAAAATTGTGCATTCCGGTATACGTCGCCGTCAATCCATTGTACTCGTAACATACATATCGGAAAATCCAGCAAAACGGGTATACTGAGACTACCAGTAACATAATGACCGCCGGCAAAAGCATAAGACCTGCCGCAATGTCTCCCTTGTTTTTTGCGCGTTTCAGCCGTTCCGCAAAACTAAGGTTCTTTTTTGTTTTTATCACTGTCGTATTATTTTTACTCATATGACTCTCCATTCCTGCGTGTGAAAAATCCCACTTTTCACACTGCCCTCCATTTTTATGCTGCCTGCATCCATATACTCCTGTCTTTCCATGGCGCTATCCTTCCATGGCAACGGGTCCATATGGATGCAGGCATCCTTTTCTTTCCTGCATCCATACCCGGACAGCGTTTTACTCTGTTTTATAGGTAACGGTTCCTGCTGACGGCTGAAGCGGATCATAGTTCTCAACAATGACACGTTTGCATGTTCCATTGGAAAGTCCGCTCTCAAGTGCTGCATTATAGCGTGTATTCAGATCTTCGATGGCTTCATCTGCACTGACATATCCAAGTACTACATTCCATAACACGGTCTTCCAGTCATCTCCCTCTACGCTGACTGCCGGTGTTGCCGGATAAACATCCTCGTAATCCTGAAGTTCAAAATCTGCAAGTCTGCCAATATTGCTTGTATCGACAATGTTGCTCATATAACCGGATAACGGAATGCTGTAACCACCCTCAAAATATCCCTTTAAGAAATCTTCACTTGAAAAATATTTGATGACTTCCCATGCTGCATCTTTATTTTCACAGGAACTTAGCATGACATATCCGCCGTTCGGTGAGCAGCTCAGCGCGCCTTTGACTTCACCGGTCAGAGTTGGCAGTTCTGCTACACCCCAGTCAAAGGAGCACGGGAACTGATCGGTAAATACACCTGCTTCCTGGGATGCATTTCCCCAGAGTGCAAATGCACCCTGTGCAAATAATGCACGGCTGTTATCTACGCCCTGATTTTCAGAGCCTGGAAGCACAGAACCATCTGCATAAAGTTTTGCCGCTTCCTCCACGATCTCTTTCCAGCTGCTAAAATCATATACGCCATTGGCATAATCATATCCGCCAGGAGTTGCGCCGCTCATCTCACCACATCCCTCTAACCATCTTGAAAACGGACTGGATGAAGTGAATGCGATCCCGTAAGTGGAATCATTGGTAGCTGCTTTGGCAAGCTCCACGAAATCTGATAATTTTGACGGTATCTCTGTTGCCCCGGCAGCATTTACCAGATCTTTGTTCCACTCAATCCTTGTTCCGGTACGGACACCGTTTGGAACCCAGTAGATATCATCCCCAAAGGAGGTAAGTCCCTCGTATTTATGGTCATATGCCTCCGTTACTTTCTGAAATTCTTCGTCCCCTGCGATATAGTCTTTGATGTTATAGAAGATACCGGCATCCACATATGTCTGTAATGTCATGTTATCGGATGCCTGGATGCTGATAATGTCCGGTGCCGTTCCGCCCTGATAGGCAAGCTGGATGGAATTGGCCCAGTCATCTGTCAGTATCGTGTAATTGATCTGTATATCACTGTGGCTCGCATTGAAAGAATCGATCATCTCATTCATATATGCCTCGTCATGACGGTTGTTTGTCCAGAATTCAATCGTCGCTGCACCGTCTTTCTTCGTATCCGATACTGCTGTCTCTGTTCCTGAAGCGGTCGTATCTTTCGCACTTTCTGTTCCCCCATTGTTTCCGCAGCCTGTAACAGAAATTATCATTGCCGCTGCAAGCATTGCACTAATCACTTTCTTTTTCATAGTTTTCTCCTTCCTTTGTTTCAGGTGTTTTCTGTTGTGACTATCATGCCAGATTTTTCATTTCCGAACAACGGCAGTTTCCACGAACAATGTAACACTTTCTAATATCCGGTCATAAAACTTATACAAACTGCCCCTTTTGCTTTCCATATCTCCATGTTAATATATACAAGTATTTTAATAAAACTTTTTTATTTTTGTATATCATTACAATTGCAGCGCAATATATGATTGATGAAAGGGGGATTACACAATGAACGAACATATGGATGTCACACTGATGATCGCAGATGATGAATCCTTCATATTGAGAGGCTTAAAAGAAATTGTTTCGGATTCTGACCTGCCCCTGAAACTGATTGGAACTGCCGGGAACGGCATGGATGCCTTTGCACTCCTTCTCTCTTCCAGCCCTGACATTGCGATCATGGATATCCGCATGCCGGGCATGGACGGACTGGAAGTGATCCGCAGGGCAAGAGATGCCGGACTTACCACTCACTTTCTGATCCTGAGCGGTTATAATGACTTTTCCTATGCACAGGAAGCGATCCGCTACAATGTCCACGGATATTTTTTAAAACCTTTAAATATTCCGGAATTCAGGCAGGCACTTTCCGCCGAATACCAGGATGTCCTTGCCACACGCGCAAAATCTGCATCCGATACAATCAGCACGGACGAACTGAGCAGCCTGATGGAATCTTCGCGTTCCTATTTTCTTGCACAGCTTCTGCAGGGTGAGATTTCCTCTGCCGACGTGACAAATGCACGCTTAAATTTTCTGCATATAAACCTTGGTCCCGATTCCTCCGTGGCTGTCATACTGACACCGGAAAACTCTGACTCCGATTTTGAGACCGACTTTGCATCTATCATCACACATACCATCCATCCGGTCTTAAAAACATTTTTTTATGAGGCGTTTCTCTATCAGGAACAGCAGATCGTATGTATCATCAATCTTTCTGCCGGAAACGAAGATCTTCTGCTTGCAAGGATCAAAGCCTGTCTCACCGGCCTGCAGAAAAAAAACGGACTTTCTTTTTTAGCTGCGGTCGGAACGATTGTACCGGAACTGTGCCAGTGCTCTGCCTCTTATCAGGCAGCCCTCTCCGCACTGTCCTACCGCATTTACGGAACAGACACAAAAATCTTTGATTCCGGCATCATCTGCCACCAGCTGCCCCAGGAATCGCCCCGCAGTATCGATTCCGCACCACTTGCTGATGCCATTTTAAACGGTGATACCACGCGGATCAAAGATTACTGCTCGGCATTTTTTGATTCGCTGTTTTTTGTGCACATGCCACCACCAAACTACATATTCGGGATGTTTTTATTTCTGATTTCCAACGTCCAGAAAGATATCGCCATCAAATCCAGTCATCCAGTCTCTTTTCCGGAATTTACCTTTGATGACTTAAATATTCTCCCATCTGTATCTGAACTTAAGGACTGGCTCATTGATTTCTTTCTGAATTATTCCGAGCTGCTGACCGCAAGCCATAACGGCCATGACCAGATCATCCGTCAGGCAAAGGAGTATATCCGGTCACATCTTGACTGCAATATCAAGGCGAAGGATGTCGCAGCACTTGTCGGGCTGAGTGAAGCGTACTTTACCATATATTTTAAGAATCACTCTGGTGTGAACTTCCGTGACTATATCCTGTCCGAGAAAATGGAGTACGCAAAATCCCTGATCTGTGCACAAAACTGTTCGATCACGGAAATCGCTTACCAGATCGGTTACCAGGATTACCGCTCCTTTTCCCGCGCATTTAAAAATACCGTCGGCATGTCGCCCTCCGAATATTTAAATGCCGCCAGCAAAAATACTTCCCCATGAAAGGACTTCCTTATGAAACACTCTATATTTTCCACAAAATTAGCCATGAAGATCTGGCTTTATATCATGCTGACTGTTATTGCAATCCTGCTTGTCGTAGGCATCGCATTAGAAATATTTTTCCGCCACTATGTGGCAAACGAAACCCTGCGGAATGCCACACGCGATACAACCTACGCTGCCGACGCATTTTCCGAGGAATATGAAAATATTTTAAAACGTTTTGTCAGCCATACGGCATCTGCGGACTCCTACCAGCTCATGTGTGATGTGTCCGTACCACACACCAAAGAGTACATGAACTTAAATACGAGTCTGCAGTCACAGCTCTCCCTTTATACGGACAGCAGCTCACTGATCCACACTGCCATGTTTTCCGACACCAAAGGCCAGCTTTTCTACTCCTATAAATCAAGACTGCGCGATGACACCTTTTCGCCGACGGACACATATGCACTGTCCGGCGCCCCCTCCATCTGCATTCATCCTGCCACACAAAGTCCTTTCCGCGGCCAGTCGGACATGGTTGTCATTACTTACCTTCTTACCGTCAATCCGAGTGAGCGGATGGTATTGTTAGCTGACTCCTACGAAAACTGTGATGCTGTTTTATATTTTTTCCTGAATGCACAGCATATCCAGGATTATCTGGCTCTTTATTACAACGGAAGCACCTCGGATGTCCTGCTCTACCTTACCGACGGCTCCGGTACTCCCATCAGCCTGTCCTCTGCGGATGACAATTATGCCATCGCCACGGACACAGCCATCCAGCGCGGCATCCGCTATCTGTCCGGTACCGGCAATAAATTACTGCACACCGGTGACCGCTATATCCTTCTCGTGCCGATTGCAAACAGCGACCTGTATCTGGCAAATATCCTGCCGGAATATGCGGTTTATACCAGGATCCGCAGCCTTGACCTTATGCTCTTATCGATCGCTCTGGTCATGTTTTTACTGATTCCGTTCCTGCTGTTTTTTGTGACACGTTTTGTCACAAAACCGCTGAAACTCCTGATGCAGTCCGTACAGGAGATTGAAATAGGGACCTATGAAAAACCGGCTGACGGAATCCCTCCTGCCGACGAGATCGGTCAGTTAAGCCGCTCCATCGATTCCATGTATCAGACAATCCAGCAGCAGTTCCGGCAGATCAAACAGGATGAACGGGAGAATTTCCAGATGGAACTGCGGCTGCTCTCCGAGCAGATCAATCCACATTTTCTTTACAATACACTGGAATGTATTAATATGGAAATCTACAATCATCATAATGATACTGCCTCCTCGATGCTGTCAAACCTCGGCGGCTACCTCCGCATCAGCTTATCTTACGGAAACAGCCAGCATCTGATCAGCCAGGAGGTCGACCAGGTCAAAGCCTACGTCAATATCATGAATTACCGTTTTCGGCACAGTATCCATCTGACCACCAATATTGACGGTGATCTGCTCTCCATGAAGATTTTAAAATCCATTTTACAGCCTCTGGTTGAAAATGCCTTAAAGCACGGTTTTTCCATCGACAGCAGTGTCTATTTCCCGATTGCTCCCATGATCGATATTTCCATCTGGAGAGAGCCTGACACCTTAAGTATCGCCATCACAGACAACGGTGCCGGCATAGATATAGAGCACGCCAAAGAAATCATGTATGGTTCAGGGACAGATGCAGACGGCAGACATCATGTCGGACTTCACAATATTTACCATCGTCTCAACTCCTTTTACGGAAAAACAGACATTACATTTTCTTCCATTCCTTTTTACGAAAATAAAATTCTGATCCGTTTTCCTTATCAGAATTTCTGTGAAACACAGAATGAATGTGACTGACAAAAAACCGCTGGGCAGCGATGTACTCGCCATCCAGCGGTTTTATTCTTAACATAAAGATATCTCAGGCACCGGCGCTATCAGCTGTAACACTGCAAATGTGTTCTTTTCGAGGGTTATTACCCCTCTTTCTTCCCCGGCTTTCTGTTCCATCTCCCGGATTGCCACCCGATCCGGCTTCTCCAGGGAATTAAAAGCTTCTTTTTCCATTCCGCCCAACAGCCATACACGCTCAACCTGATACGGTTTTCCAGTCTCATCACAAATGGTAAGCTGTTTTTCCTTCTCCGACGCATTCACGATTTTGCAATAAACTGCGCCTGTCGCATCATCTCTTACCGGATTATAATAGACCTGCTCCATCTGTGTTTTCTTTTCTTCCCCAAGAGTATCTAACACCGATGTCCCTTTCATGCATGAAAACATCTTTTGCACATAATAATTCGGCGTTGCGTACGATGTTTCTCCGTCAAACCAGATCATATCCGGCGCCCACTGTGTAAATCCAAGTCTGGCAAATAATGGTGCATAAGACGCCAGTACGACCACATCTGCATTTCTTTCCACTCCGGTTAAAAATGCAGCCTCTGCTAATGCCCCTCCAAGACAGTTTTTCTGTTCCATCAATTCAGTGTGCCCCGGATGCGCTGCATATTCCCCTGCAAATACTTTGACATCTCTTGGATATTCATCGTAAAAATCTGTATGCGCATAAAACCAGTCCGGTTCCACATAATAATGTTCATCTACTGCATATACATAATTTTTCTGTGTTTTTACTGCGCCATGATAATATTTCCATGCCTTTTCATAACGTTCTGATGTGATATCCGGTCCTGCAGAACCGATCAGCCGGATCTCCGGATATTTTGCATGAATGCATTCTTCAAACAGACGATACCTCTCAAAAAATCCGGACTTCTCTGTCTCCCACTGTTCATTGCCAATTCCAAGCATTGTAAGATGGAACGGTTCTTTATGTCCCATTGCCACGCGCACACTGCCCCATCTGCCGTCTTCCGCACCATTTGCAAACTCGATCAGATCCAGTGCATCCTGTAAGTACTGCCCAAACGCCTCCGTCCCGGGCTGTACCATCTCATAAGACTGATACTGGCATGCCAGTCCGACGTTTAACACAGGAAGCGGTTTCGCACCAAGTGCCTCGCAGAGCAGGAAAAATTCATAATATCCCATTCCAAGTGTCTGGTTATAATGTGAAAATACACTGTGATATCCGTTTTCCTCATTTACCAGATGCACTGCCCAGCGATTCCAGTTGGATCTGCGATGCTCTACCGGTTTTAGTGTCTCCTTGAACCGGTACCGGTTAGACAATGTATTGCCTTCAATAATACACCCACCCGGAAACCGGATAAATCCAGGCTGCAGATCCTTTAATAATTCAAACAGATCCCGTCGGAAGATACCACACACGGCATCTTTTGGCATCATGGAAAAGAAATCAAACTCCACAACACCTGTCTGTTCTAACATGACAGCAAAATCTCCGCCTTTTACATCTTCTTTTGCAGTAAGTAAAAGATGATATTTTTTCCAGTTATGCGGCTCCTGTTTTTTGCCGGGCAAAAGTTCTGTTTCACCGGATGCGGCAATAATCCCGTCCTTTTGTACTGATATCTGTATTCTGCCCTGGTAAGAAATACTTCTCGCATAAAACGATACCTCATACTGCGCACCCTTTTTCAATACGATCCCGTCATAAGCCTGATTTTTAAAACCCGCCTGCGATTCCTCCGCCGTAAATCTTAAATAATGCGGATTTTCTTCCGCAACCGGGCTTCCCATGACACACCGCATTCTGGCATTTTTCTCTTTCGGATAACATTCCCAGCCATACAGTCCGTCAAATTCAGTATAATAATCTGCCTTATCCCCATAACAGTCGACAAACTCAAATGCCCTGTTTTCCAGCATCTCTGCATACAGACCTCCATCCGCCGCATAATTGATATCCTCAAAAAACAGTCCCATCATATCCGGCATGATATCCGCACGTTTTCTCTGTGAAATTGTAATCTTCATATTTCCTCTCCTTATATACATGATTTAATTTTTTTATTGTACTGCACTTTCGAAGAGGTTTCCATGTCAAACATTGCACTTTTTTTGTTCAAAACTGACCTTTACCGTAAACAGATCCGCCATCGTCTCCACTTCAAATGTTCCACCACAGGCCTCCGTAAAACTTTTCGCAATCGAAAGTCCCAGCCCGCTTCCGCCATCGGTACGGCTCTCATCCCCTCTTGTAAAACGTGCGGTAAAATCCACATCCTGTTTTAATTCACTGCGCGATGTATTGCGAATATCTGCAACTGCAGCATTTTTCTCTGTTTTTAATGAAATATAGATCCGTGAACCCTCCAGCGAATATTTGAGTGCATTACCGATCAGATTCTGGAATACCCGGTACATCCGGTCTCCGTCGGCATATACCATGACCGCCTCCTTAGGTATATCAATTTTGAATTTGTACGGGCTCTTTTGAATCTCACCGTCCATATCTGCAAGTGTCTGCCGCAGAAGCTTTCCAAAATCAATTTCTTCCATCTCAACCGCAAGCTGTCCGGATGCCGCTTTGCTGACAGAAAATACATCCTGCACCATATTTTTCAGCCGCTCCGATTTTTCTTCCAGAATCCGGATATAATCCTGAATCTCCGGTGACAGATTTTCCTCCTGTTTTAGCAGCTCAATATAACTGATAATGGAGGTCAGTGGTGTTTTAATATCATGGGACACATTCGCCACCAGTTCCACTTTCATGCGCTCGCTCTTGATACGCTCCTCTATCGCAGTTTCCATTCCCTGTCCGATCTGCTCTAATGCTTCTTCCATGGCGCGGATATCACTGTCTTCTGCTTTCACCATATCTGCCGGTTCATAATGTCCACTACTGATCTCTGTAATCCTTTTTGAAAGCTGTTCTAAAGATCTTGCCAAATTCCGGTTTCTTTTCTGATAGAAATATTCCATACCAAGCAGGATACAAAATACCCCTGCAAACCCGGTCAGCAGTAACAGCCAGTAAATAAAATTTGCCAGTCTGTAATTTACGATCAGCAGTAAAACAAGCATCACACAAGTTACCGCCAGCCCAAATACCGTAATTCCAATGATCCCATACAGAGCCCTTACCAGCCGTTTTGCAAATGGCAGGGACATATTTTTTGTCTCTGCCTGTGCGAGCAGTTTTCCGAAAAATCCATTTTGCCAGATTTTTTTATTATATTTTGCATCATTGATCCAGAAATAACAGAGCAAAAAAATCACCGGCAGTTCCACCAGACCCGGAAAATCATACTGTATCCTCAAGACAAGAAGCAGCACCAGAATCGTAGCTAAGATTTTCCATTCAAACCAGATTTTCGCACTCAGGGCGGCGATCACGCTATCTTCCTGTTTCTTTGCATCTTTGAAAAATCTGCTGGCACACAGACAAAGAATGCCTGCAATGATAAAATAAATTGCCTGTATATAGCGTTTATGCTGCTGCGTCCACCGTGTATTAAGATCGTAAAAAGAATTACAGATCCAGGAATTTCCAGCATCATCTTCTCCCATATACTGCACCGGATCTTTTGCTATGATGATCCGGATATCCGCTTTCTCCCAGGATTCTTTTTCCATCAGGTTTTGAAAACCCGGTACATACCAGTCCTCTCCCTCGCGGTAAATGCCATCTCCATAGACATCCTGCTCCACTCCGTCTTTTTCGATCGTCACTTTTTTTCCATCAAAATGAAATGCATAATTATACCCCTCCGGAAGATTTTTTAACAAAGCAGCCGTGTTGTTTTTCCCATCAGAGGATGCGCCATCTGATGATGTAGCATCTGTTACATCATCAGGCATATTTGAATACATTATTTTTCCGTCATAGCAGATCTCATAGAAAAAATTATGATCCTTATTAACGTCCGCAAAATATTCTTCTTCGCTTTTTTCCTGATAACCGGTACTGTCGTCAGACGCCATATAAATATGTTCCGTGTCTGACACCTCCTCATACGTCGTGGAAGAGTTCTCATCTGTGCCCGCAGTCTCTGCTGCATCCGGGTTTTCATAAATGTCCGACGTCGAAGCCGTGCCCACTACATACTCCGAAATTCCGTTATTTGTTCCAAACAGCCTATCAAAAAAATTTCCTCCCGGTGACAGATAATCGTCAATATTTTCCTCGTTCACAGCACTACCGCTATATCCGCTGTCCCCATGATAGTTTCCAGTCGCCACATCAAGAAACGTATAAAATCTGTTCAGCACGGTGTTTCTAAATTCTTTAGACTCCTGATAGTCCTTTTCTTTCAGTTCCGCACAGACCTCATCCACACCGACAGAATAGCTCTCATATGCAAATCTGCCGATTCCTGCCATCAGCATACTGATTCCGATAAAGAACACTAAAAATACAATCCTATTTTTCCATTTTTTCGATTTTATAGCCAATTCCCCACACCACCTTTAAGTATTCCGGCTCTTTTGGATTGAGTTCAATTTTTTCACGGATGCGCCTGATATGTACCATGACCGTATTTTCGCATGCATACCCCTGCTCATTCCAGACACGCTCGTAAATTTCCTCCGCCGGGAAAACGCGTCCCGGATATTTCATCAGAAGCTCCATGATCTTTGTCTCCGTCGCAGTCAGCCTGACCGGCTCTTTGTCCACATAAAGCACTCGCTCATTCGTATGGAACTCCAGCCTGCCATTCGTGATACATCCATCATCATCTGCTTTATGGATATCCCCAAGACTTGTATACCTGCGGAGATGACTTTTCACACGCGCTGCTAACTCCTGTGGATTGTAAGGTTTTGCCACATAATCATCCGCTCCCATGGACAGTCCTAAGACTTTGTCTGTGTCCTCACTCTTTGCACTGAGCACAATGATCGGAATGTTTTTTCGCTCGCGTATTTTCAATACCGCAGATAATCCGTCGAGTTTTGGCATCATGACATCCATGATCACCAGATGTACCTTCTGCTCCGCTATGAGCTCTAATGCCTGCATGCCATCATACGCTTTTAATACCTGATATCCCTCCTTTTCCAAAAGTATTGCGATTGCCCTTACGATCTCGCGGTCGTCATCCACGACTAATATACATTCACTCATGCTGTATTTACTCCTCCTTAAAGCCTATGTCTATCTTATCCGGGGCTTCTTACAAAAAAAGTGGGATATTTCTTACAGATTTCTTACAATTTCCCACCGTTCTTATTATTTTTCTCCCTTTTTGCTATTCATTTCCTGTTATATGAAGAAAGGCTATCGCACTTGAGAGGTGAGGCAGCCTTAGAAAGTTGATTCTATAAACATATGAACACCTTTGATTTTTAACCATTGTAGTAACTCTTCTATTATTTTTGAAGAATAACCGTTTCTTCTTTTTTCAGGAATACAATATACATCAACTATATATCCGTACATTGGAGTTTTGAAGAAACAAAACGGAACGTCTTCCTTAATTACTGCACCCCACGCGCAATAACACTAGGACCAATTTTATTATTTATAAGAATTTGTCGAAGATCTACAGGCTACAAAAAGCTGCTCAGCTACTGGTTAATACAGAAAATAACATACAGGAAATTGCAACGGACTGTGGTTTTGACGACAACAACTATTTTTCCAAACTTTTTAAGAGACATTATCATTCTGTTATTATGTCAAATTCAAAAACATCTGAACATATTTATCCGGTAACTCATGAAGATACCGGAAACACTCATTTGGATCATAGATAATTCCATTTTCGGCGCATCTTTTTCTGAACATATCCATAAGTTTCTCGTTATCAGGGCTTGCCAGATCATATGCATTTCCATATGTATAGATGTATTTTTTCTTAAGCCCTGAAAAATATCTGTCCAATGCCTGATAAAAATATTCCCTGTCTCCATCCCTTAATGTAACTCCCATGTTGAAGCATATGATTCCTTTTACGCCAGCTTCCATACAGTAATCAAGAATACCATTGATGTTTTCCTTTGTATCATTTATAAAAGGTAATATAGGTGTCAGCCACACGACAGTTGGAATCCCTGCCTTTTTAAATTGCATAAGTGCTTCAAATCTCTCATGGGTTGTAGAAACATTCGGCTCTAAAATCTTGCAGAGTGTTTCGTCATAAGTAGTCATTGTCATCTGTACAACAGCTTTTGCTTTCGCGTTGATTGATTTTAAAATATCCATATCCCGCAATATTCTGGTAGATTTTGTCTGAATTGCAACACCATATTCATATTTGTCAATCAGCTCCAAACATCTTCTGGTCAGTTTTAATTTTTCTTCTGCTTGAAGATAAGGATCGCACATAGCACCGGTTCCTATCATACATTTTTTGCGTTTGGATTTTAATGCCTTTTCAAGAAGCTGTGGAGCATTTGCTTTTACCTCTATATCCTCAAATTCATGTGTAAATCCATAGCAGTTACTCCTGCTGTCGCAATAAATGCAGCCATGCGTACAGCCTCTGTATATATTCATTCCATTATTACTTGAAAGAATTCCCTTTGCTTCTACAAAATGCATATGTACTCTCCCCTAATTCTACAAATTGGAATCTATCGCTTTGTCCCATCCTCATTGAAATTATTTTTTAATGCCTTTTCCGTTAGAAAAATAGACCCAATCAAAAACACCAGTTGTATTACAATGATAATAATACTCAAAATTCCCATTGTATCGTCACTTGCTCCATAAAAAGGAATATGTATAAGCATTGTAGGTCCCAACAGACCAATACCGACTTTCCACCAAAGTTTTCCTGCATGGTCATGTGCAAATCTCCAAGTATCCATATTTATCATTGACATCTTAGTTCGGTATCCCACAACTCCATTGATCTTCTTTGGACAATGTTTCCACATCATTCTGCCCGCAATTATCATAATCGCTGGAATAATACAATCGCATATCAAAATAAACCACCAGAACCACATATTGCCACCTCCCGCAATGACCATTCTTCATCATAGCTTCCAAGATAAACTTTATTCTCCAAAAATTCCGGCTGATGCTCTAACAGTTCAAATCCTCGTTTCCTGCATTCTTCGATAGTTCCGTTATTATCTGCCTGAACACCAATTTCTCCAAAATAGTAAGCATTCACATTCTTCGTATGCTCATACATTTCATATGCTGAGCGTGGAATCTCACCGTAAAAGGTTTGTCTGACCGGTAAAACACTTTTATCTTTATCCGGTACCGCTTCGTACATCGTCAGGAAATCCCGTGCAGATTTCAGGGCAAGTGATTTTAATTCTTCATATTCCGCCATGCTTAATGGCTTTTTCTCCTCGTCAAAAAGCACATCTGAGTCTGCATCAGAAATGGTAAGTGTTGACACTTTTTCTTGAATGATCTCAGGTTCCGGAACATCCCAGGTTAAAGCTCCTTTCCACTTCAGGTAAGCTGAAATTTCAGACGACATCTTCCCAATAGCTTCACACTTAGATTTACCTCTTGTAAATGCACCAATGAAATTGGACGCATACAGAATACTGTCATCGCCATTATGTTCCCAAACACACTTCACTTTCATAAAAGAATTTTCCTCCCAAACACCGATTTACTTAAATGCAGTATACCACATGGTCAGCGTCAATGATACTATTATTCTCTTTTATAAAATAAAGAGGAAAATGTCCCAAAACCACTTGACATAGTTTTCAAAACCGCTTACACTGTATACTATAACTATTTAACAGGATTGGAGAACATCATGTTTCAGATTATCGTTGACTCTGCGGCAAATATTCCCGCAGAACTTGTAAAAAAATATAAGATCAAAGTTCTTTCTTTTATCAACTTTGTAAATGGAAAAGAAGTCACCTGTTTTGATCCGGAATTATCCCCGGAAGAGGAACGTCAGAAAGGTCATGAATATTACGATGCCGTGCGCCAGGGTGCAGATGTAAAGACCGGTCTGATCAGCACTGCCATATTTGAAGATGCATTCCGCAGTGCCATGGAAAATAACGAAGATGTGCTGTATTTTTCACTCAGCAAAAATATCAGCGGAAATTTCAACTCCGCAAGACTCGCCGCAGAAGATCTGATGCATGATCCGGTGAACGGAAGAAAAATCCGTCTGATCGATTCACTCAATGCTTCTTTAGCACAGGGAATTTTAGCGATCTATGCAAGTGAAATGCGTGATAAGGGAATGGAGGTTGACGAAGTTGCAGACATTCTCGAAACATATCCTGCTAAGATGAACGGTGTATTTACCGTCGGTGATTTAAAATATCTTTCCAGAACCGGACGTTTGAGCGGCGCAACTGCTCTCGTCGGCAACCTTTTGAGTATCAAACCGATCCTGCGCGGAAACAAAGACGGTTTTATTGTCCAGTACAAGAAATGCCGCGGAAGAAAAGCTGCGTTGAACGAGCTCGTCTCTCTCGTCTGTGACAATATCACAGAACCGGAAAAACAGATCATCGGAATTGCACATGCCGATGCCTACGAAGACTCGCTCTATGTCATGGATAAAATTCAGGGAAAAATCTCTGTGCGGGAATTTATCAATACTTCTTACGATTTCTGTACCGGAAGCCATGTGGGTCCGGATACCATCGCCTTGTTCTTTATGGCAAAAGACAGAGAATTAGGGGCAGGCAAATAAGCCTGCCCTGACCAGCAATTATTCTCTATTTCATTTTTCACTACAGCGCCCTTTCCATGCACACAAACCGCATATCATAAAGACTACATTCCCCCACTTTCTCATATCCCAGATGCATATAAGCACGCATTGCCACCTCATGCCCTTCATGCACCAAAATATGAACAGATCTCTTTCCCTGTTTCCTCAGGACATTCATGGCATACGCCATCATCATCCTTGCCAGTTTTTTATTCTGATACTCTTTCCGGATACAGAGCCTTGCCAGTTCGGCACCCGGAAGCAACGTCTGATTCCAGCATTTTAAGCTGTCCACTGCCTCGTCTGCATCTATGGAGATCGACGCCAGCAGTTCCCCGTCTTCATTTTCCATCACAAAAAGCGCATTTCTGGAAAGATCGGATTCTATTGTGTCAATTCCAGGATAGTACTCATTCCAGCCTGCCGCTCCGCCGATCATGGAATGGTACAATTCTAAGATTTTCCCGGTATCTTCTTTTACAGCGGGGCGGATATAGCGCAAAAATGTATAATCCGGAATTTTCAATGAATCCGCTGCCTGTGCAAAATATTTTTCTTCGATATGCGGCCAGCGCTTTGCTCCCATATCATTTTCTTCCTGCAGTTTCGCTGCCAGATTAACAAGTTCCGGTGTCAGATCTGTTCCAGTCAGTAAAATGTGCAGATTGTTATTTAAAAACCATGGCGCCATATCGTAAAGTCCCGATGTAAAAATATCCAGTATCACCTGATTGCTATCGTAAGGGATCCGCAAAAATTCCGGTTTCCATTCATTTTGACCGGACTCTAAGATGATGGCATGCGCGTATCCCGGATCTCCGATCGCAATTCCACAGGAACCGGTATTCATATAGGTTTTTCCCTGATATCTGCTGATACCCGGAAAATGTGTATGGGCTGCAAGCAGATAGTCAGTATCGATCTCTTCTAATACCTCTTTTGTGCGGTCACTGTCAAGCTGGAGCAGTTCTCTTGTATTGACCGGAGAACCGTGACAGCAGGTAAACGCCGGATATCCTTCCTTTTCATAACGAAACGTGATCGGAAGGCTCTCAAAAAAATCCAGATCTCTTTCCGTGAGCTGCCTGTAAGTATACAAAAGATTGCCGCTGGCGGAATTGGCAAGCCAGAATTTTTCTTCTTCCTCCTTCTCCCGGATCTTACGCTGTTCTATCATATATTCTTCCCGGTTTCCGCGCAGCACATGACATGGGAACTGTTCCATTAATTCATAGAGAAGTTCCATCGTCTGCCTTGCACCGGCGGTATCCGAAATAAAATCTCCCAGAAGCAGAAATTCCTCACATCCGGCATTTACCATATAGTCCACACATGCCCGGAATGCGGTCTGGTTGCTGTGAATATCTGCAATTACTCCAACTTTCATTCCAAAGTATCTTTCCTTTCATTTAACCGCCATTCTTACATGTGAAAATTTAATTTTTCACACTACGGTCTGTCTAAACATTTTCTTCCTTGCAGACATCGACCCAGCCTTTTGCCCCGGCGATCTGCTCAAGTTCCGGGATCGTGAGTTTCACTGCACTGTGGTCATTTCCCGCTGCCGGATATACGATAGTAAATTTTTTCAGACTTTCGTCGAGATACACTTCCACACCATCGTTGATTCCAAACGGGCATACCCCGCCCGGCGCATGACCGATCACTTCCTCAACCGCATCAGCCGGAATCATCTTCGCTTTCATATGAAATGTATCCTTGTATTTGCGGTTATCGACTTTCGCCGTTCCTTCCGTCAGAATCAGCACCGCCTGCTCTCCCTGTAAAAAAGACATCGTCTTTGCGATCATGCCCGGTTCTACCCCAAGTGCTTCCGCTGCCATCGCAACGGTTGCCGTGGAATCAGCCAGCTCGATCACATGATCCAAAAATCCTTTATTCTCCAAATATGCTTTCGCTTTTTCTAATGACATATAAATCCTCTTTTCTGTGTAACCTGCAGGCTCAGATATTGTAATCTATAAAGAACCCTTTTGCTGTTTTCAAATCTCATAGTCCATGCAGGATCTCACCGCCGTATACGGTCTGACTTTACTGTCTGCGACTGCCACATGTTTCGGATGTGTACTGTAAGTTTTTAATGCTTCCGCACTCTCAAATGTGGAATCTAGCATGACATCCACGGTTGAACTCGGCAGACAGTCGATGCGCACTTTGATTTCTGTCATTCCCGGGATCTGACCGGCAAGACCTTCTAATCCTTCCTTGATCCCTGCTTTGATCTGTTTTTTCTCCTCCTCTGAAAATTCCTCTTTCAGTTTCCATAAAATAATATGTTTTACCATTTTGTTTTTCCTTTCTTCAGGCGTTATAGACCTGATACCACTATTTTAATCCTCTTATTTATTTTTGCAATTACAGATCATCCTTCGTACCCGCAAAACTCAAATTTCCTCTTTGCCGCCGTTTTTTGTCCGGATCACAAAGAGAACCACACAAAGAAGCACGATGCAGATTGGAAGTGTCAGCCATACAATGGCGTCAAGTCCCACTGCCTTAAAAATACCGATCAGAAGATATCCAACCATACATACACTTCCCACAACAAGCACATACGGAAGCTGTGTCACCACATGGTTGACGTGTTCACAGTGACCACCGGCAGATGCCATGATCGTCGTGTCGGAGATCGGTGAACAGTGGTCTCCGCAGACTGCACCCGCCAGACAGGATGCGATGGAGATAACCATCATCTGTCCTTCCGGGAATACCCCGATCACGATCGGGATCAGAATGCTGAATGTTCCCCAGGATGTTCCGGTTGCAAATGCCAGAAACGCAGCAACCAGGAAAATGATCATCGGAAGAAATCCCTGCATCGCAGATGCAGAATTTGCCACAAGATCTGCCACAAAATATTTTGCACCGAGCAGGTTTGTCATACCCGATAACGTCCACGCCATCGTAAGGATCAGAATCGGCGCGATCATGGACTGGAATCCCTCCGGGATACATTTTGCAAACTCTTCAAAGGACAGCACATCACGCATCATATAATAGATAAATGTAAATACCAGCGTGACCGCACCGCCAAGCACCAGTCCCACCGATGCATCCGAAGCTGCAAACGCATCGACAAAGGAAGCACCCTCAAAAAATCCACCGGTATAAACCATTGCCACAATACAGCTTGCGATGAGAACCGCAACCGGAAGAATCAGATCCAGCACATGTGCTTTCTCATTGATGACCTCTTCTTCATTTCCCTCATAAGGTCTTCCCGGCGTGGTAAACAGATCTCCTGCGATTGCATTCATCTCATGTTTTTTCATCGGTCCAAAGTCAACCCTGAGTACCGTCACAAGTAAAACCATGACCAGTGTCAGTATCGCATACAGGTTATACGGGATCGTCTGTAAAAATACAGCAAAACCGTTGATTCCGGAATCTTCCGGCACCGAGGATGTCACTGCCGCCGCCCACGAACTGATCGGCGCAATGATGCACACCGGAGCTGCAGTCGCATCAATGATATAGGATAATTTTGCACGGGATACTTTGTGCCGGTCTGTGACCGGACGCATCACACTTCCCACCGTAAGGCAGTTAAAATAATCATCTACAAAGATCAGCACTCCAAGGATCATAACGGAAATCTGCGCACCGATCCTTGTCTTAATATGCTTTGATGCCCATTTTCCAAACGCAGCAGAACCGCCCGCTTTGTTAAGCATCGAGACAAGAATTCCAAGCATGACTAAAAATACAAGGATACCCACATTCCAGGCGTCCGCAAGTTTATACACCATACCCCCGTCTTCCTGAAAGAAGATCGTGTTGATCATCAGTTCTAAATTAAAATTGGAATATAACAGTCCTCCGGTGATGATCCCGGCTAAAAGGGACGTATATACCTCTTTCGTGATGAGTGCCAGACCGATCGCAATGACCGGCGGCAGCAGCGCAAATACCGTCGCATATACACCGCACTGGTAATTTTCCGGATCTGTGATCACCCCGGATGTATTTGCCGTTACAAACAGTAATATCACGATCACTGCAAGAAAAATAAGCATTCCGATCTGTTTTCTTTTCATATGTTTCCTCCAAACATTACTGATTTTTTGTCTGTCAACAATCAATCAGAACTTTCCATATTTCTGTATTTCCATACGTTTTATAGTGTAGCGTTTCTTCTGCAATTTTTCAAACATTTTATGCATAATCATGCAATATTATAAAAGAGTATTACTGTTCACTCGTACCTCGTTCCAGTAACGGATTTTGCCGATGCTTCGCATTCCAAATCGGCAAAATCTGCTGCCACCACTGTATCATACGGCATTTTCAGTTCAGAAAATGCCTGCCTGTGAACAGTAACAAAAGAGTATCATTCCACTGTGATCTGTGAAATGATACTCCCCCTCTTACATTGCCACTACGTCATCTGCAATCGCCATCGTAGATTTCCGATGCGATACCAGAAGAATTGTTTTATTTTCTTTTTCCCTGTCAAGACTTCTTAAAATGATTCCCTCATTTAAACTGTCGATATTGCTGGTCGGTTCATCCAAAAATATCATGTCCCCGTCATGTAAAAATGCACGCGCAATACCGATGCGCTGACGCTCCCCGCCGGAGACCGAGTCTCCTAACTCCGCTAACTTCGTGTCATAGCCATCCGGCAGTGACAGGATAAATTCATGCAGTGCCGCTTTTTTTGCCGCTGCAACAACTTCTTCCCTGCTTGCATCCTCTTTTGCAACTTTGATGTTATTTTCGATCGTATCCTCAAACAGGAATGTCTCCTGTGTGACGTAGGAAATGCTGCTGCGCAGTGCCGCAGTCGAAATCTCACCGACATTCGTTTTTCCATAACGGATGTCTCCCTCCGATGTCTCATAAAAACGCATCAGAAGTTTTAAAAGGGTTGATTTGCCGCATCCGCTCTTTCCTAAGATTCCGTGGATCTTATGTTCGGCAAATACATGATCAAAGTTCTCTAATACTCCGTTTGGACTTTTTTTATACTCAGCCTGTATTTCCACTTTATCCTCTTTTGTAAACTCAGCCTGTGCTCCTTTTTGCCCCTCTTTTGTCAGCGCAGACTCATATGCAAAAGATACATGCTCACAGGATATATCACCTTCACACACTGTACTTCCGCCCAAAACATCTTCCACCAGTGGCTCTTCCTCTAAAATGTCCAACACACGGTTTCCACTCGCAAGTGTGTGCTGTAAGTTATTCGAAAGTGCGGAAAGTGCCGCCGTCGGACCAAAGGAGCTGATCATTGCGATCACCGCGACCATTGCCTGATCCGCGCTCACCGTCCCCTGCTCTGCAAAATGCCCGCAGACTGCTGCCATAAGGACACCCGCGATCAGGATCACTCCGTCAGTCACGATGCGCTGTATATTTTCTGCCATCTTTAACTTCTGGTTTTTCTGCTCTAACTGTTCTGTCTGGCTGTTCATTTCTCTCAGACGTTTTTCCTGCTGTCCATACTGCAAAATTTCATCCAGCCCATACAGGTTATCCAGAACGACAGTATTTAATTTTCCGAAGCTGTCACGGTAAATACGCCCGTTCTCAGCGCCGCGTTTTCCATTGATGATCGGGATCACTGCACCGACGGTCAGATAAAATACGGCTGCAAGAGCTCCCGCTGCCGGATGAATCCGCCCGATAAACCACACCATAAAGCCAGATGTGAGTATAGCAATCGCGATCGGGGAGATCGTGTGCGCATAAAATACCTCAAGCAGCTCAATATCACTTGTGATAATGGAGATCAGATTTCCCTTTTCACTGCCGTCTAATTTTGCCGGGCAGAGTCTCCGCAGCGCGGCAAATACTTTGTGGCGGATCTGTGCTAACAGCTTAAACGCAATATAGTGGTTGCTTGCCTGCTCCGCATAGCGCAGGATTCCCCTCAGCACTGCAAACACCGCAATCGAAATAAAAATATGTGAAAGCGTCATGCCCTGATAGAGTCCTAAAACCTGACGGACACCAAACCCTCCTAAGATCGTGATGAATGTCGCCATCAGATTCCCGGCACATCCCATTAAAATTGCAGCAAACATAAACGGAAGCAGCGGTTTTATCATACCGATCAGCCCCGCCATGACTTTTACACCGCTGCGTGCCCTTTTTTTCTCTTCTCTCTGCATCAGACTGCCTCCTTTGCATATCGTTCTAATTCCTGCTGTGTCTCATAAAGGCTGCAGTAATATCCCTTTCTCTCCATCAGCTCATCATGAGTTCCTGCTTCCTCGATCACGCCGTCTTTCATGACAAGGATCTGGTCTGCATCCACCACGTTCGCAAGGCGGTGGGAAATTAAGATTACCGTTTTCTTATGTGCGAGCTCACGGATAACCTCCATGATCTTATTCTCGCTCTCCACGTCCACATTTGAGGTTGCCTCATCAAATATGTAAATGTCACTGTCGTGCAGCAGTGCCCGCGCAAGCGCAAGACGCTGTTTCTGCCCGCCGGACAGATTAGATGCTTTCTCCGTGATCTCCATCGATAATCCGCCTTTTTCGAAAATCGTATCATAGAGGTCAACCGCCTTCAATGCCGTTTGCATCTCATCCTCTGTTGCATCCGCACATCCCATACTGAGATTTTCACGCACGGTTCCCGCAAAGAGATAACTGTCATGGCGCACTCCCGTAATTTTCTGATACAGTGCATCCGGTGCAATTTCGCGGATATTGACACCGCCGACTGTGACTGTGCCGGAAAAAATATCTGCACCATCTCCTTCACCCATCATCAGAGATGCCGCCGTACTCTTTCCACAGCCGGACACTCCGACGAGAGCCGTAAACTCACCCTCTTTTGCCGTAAAAGAAATACCTTTTAAAACAGGCTTTTCCGGTTCGTAGGCAAATGACACATCGGAAAATACAATATCGTCTCCCTCCATCTTTGTATTCGTCCCGCACTGCGGCAGCGGCTCATCGAGCAATTTAAAAATCTTGTCCGCAGCCGCATTTCCATTCATCGCGATATGAAAAAAAGAACCTAAAAGGCGCAGCGGCAGGAAAAATTCTGCTGAGATCAGTATGATAAAAATACATTGTGCCAGCGTGATATGCAAAGCCCGAAGTTCCAGCACACTAAAGACAATCCCGATCCCCGCTCCGCCATACGCAACGAGATCCATGATGCTGATGGAATTGAGCTGCATGATCAGCACACGCATCGTTACCCTGCGGAACTGCTCTGCCTCCTCATCCATCTTTTTTGCATAGCGCTCATCCGCCTGATAAATTTTTAAGGTGGTCAGTCCCTGTAAATTTTCCAGAAAAGAATCCCCGAGTTCCGTGTAGCTGCCCCAGTACTTTGCCAGAAGCTTTTTCGCAAACTTCTGCACGGCAACGATGGAAACCGGGATCAAAGGAACACAGAGGAGCAGCACGACCGCCGTTTTGAGGCTCATGCTTCCAACAATGCAAAACAGTGTCAGGGGTGCAAGCAGGCTGTAGAAAAACTGCGGCACATACTTTCCAAAATAAATCTCTAACTGCTCCACGCCCTCCGTGCTGATCTGGACGATCTCAGATGTTGCAAAATGTGCGTGGTAAGAGCTGCCGAGCTTCATTAATTTCTCATAGACAAGCTCTCGCAGCTTTCTTTTCACCTGCGTCGAGGCAGCAAAAGACAACCGGCTTCCGATGCCTGTAAACACTGCACGTCCGATATAAACTGCCGCAAAGACAATAAACAGCTTCGCGATATCTCCCTCTCCAACGTTTTTGTTCCCCAGAAGCAGTTTTTCCAGAAAAACGCCGATGGCATACATCAGCGCCACATTACAGAGCAGTGAGCCCCACTGTGCGGCGACCATTCCTGCCACATACTTCTGATTCTCCTTAAATTCCTTCATTAGTCTCTTATGAAACATGTTATTCTCCATTCTTGCGCTCTATCCTGTCACAGATACTTTTCTTTTATGAATCCGCCTGTTTCCTCTTATTCTGCAAAGTCACTTTCACATGACGGATCGCAAGTACCGGATGCACAAACAACATTCTCGGTCCTGCATAGCGCATCACTTTTCTTATTTCTTCCTGCATTTCTTTTGAATAACAGTGTACTTTACATGCACTGCAGAACGTCTTTGTCTCCATAAACGGACAATGCATGGTGCGCGCTGTCGTATACTCCTTTAACTTTTCACACTGCCCGCACAGCTCCCCACGTTTTGTCCCGTGACTGCCATGGCAGTAGATCTCTATCATGGATGAAACCGTCTCTACCTCCTTTTTGCGTTTGTCCTGTATCTTTTTTGTTTCTGTTTTCATATCCGCTTATCTTTTCAAATCTTCCCTCTCTGCTTTTATTCCTGACAACATTTCTGTCCGCAAAGTATCCCATCCGTTGTTTCTTTCTATTAGGCTGAACTAACTTTGCCCCGTTAGTCTAACCTAATATATAAGTGCTTGTCAAGAAAAAACGGTTTCCATAAAGTAGAAAAGACGCAGATCCTTACCGGATCTGCGTCTTTTCATTTCTAATCATAGATCTGCCCGCGAAGCGTTGATCTATTGTTTTGTTTTACACTGTCTTCACACACTGTGAAAACTTCTGTTTTGCATTTTCTACTTTGTTTGCATCGGCATCCGGTGTCGGATAAAGCCCTCTCTGATGCATCATGTTAAACACATCTTCCTGGATGCAGTGTTCCTGCTCTAAACAGTGAAGGATCGCATCCCTCACACTGTCGTGCACACATTCATTTGCAAATGCATTATAGTTATTTGTTGCCGCCTTCTCAGCCGTGAGTGCATCGGCTAAGATCTCTTTGTCTGTATAAATCTGCTCAGTCATGATCTTCCTCCCTCTCTTATTCCTTAGCTTAACTGTGCATACAGGGAGTTAAAATGTCCCTGATGTTTCTGGGAAATCTCCGTAAATTTTGCACTGATTTCCTGATCCTCTGTGTGTTCTGCAAGCATCTGGAATTTTTTGATCAGAAGATCCTCCTCGGTCAGCAGATCATTTAACACGGATAACTCTTTTTCTGATAACTGGCTCATGTTCCACCTCCATATTTTAAATCTATCGTCGGCATATCGTCTTGACATTGACTCGCCTAAACAATAGTGTGGTCAGAACCTGTCAGATTATGCATCTCATTTAAAGTAATCCATCACCAGTTACCAGCTCATCTAAAACAGCATACATCTGTTTAATATCTACCGGCTTACTTAAGTGGGCATTCATTCCTGCATCAAATGATTTTTTTACATCCTCCTCAAATACATTCGCGGTCATCGCAACAATCGGTACCGTTTTACTGTCCGAATGATCCGATTCACGGATACAGCGTGTGGCAGCAAGTCCATCCATGACCGGCATCCGGATATCCATCAGGATCACATCATAATATCCCGGTTCATGCTTCAAAAACTGTTCCACGCCCGCTTTTCCGTTCTCAGCGATATCCACCATAAAATTCTTATGTATCAGAATGTTTCTTGTAATTTCAATATTGATTTCATTATCTTCGACAAGCAATACCCTTTTCCCGGAAAAATCATATTCCTGATAAGTCGTCCGCTCTGTCCTCCGTCTGTCCTCTTTTGCAGTCTTTAATGGAACCGTCACGACAAACGCTGAGCCTTTTCCTTTCTCACTGTACACATCAATCTTACCGCCCATAAAATCAATAATATTTTTGGAAATGGTAAGTCCTAATCCGGTTCCACCGCTTAACGTCGTATTTCTGTCATCTTCCTGTGCAAATGCATCAAAAATGTGCGGCAGAAAATTCTGTTCCATACCGATTCCATTATCCCGGATCTCGAAACGGAAGATCGTTTCCTGTTCTCCTCTGGTAAAAAGCTCTATAATAAAAAATACGCTTCCCTCCGGCTGTGTATATTTTACAGCGTTTTCTAAAATCGCTGACAGCGCCTCATTTAATTTTTCACGGTCAAACAGATATTGATCCGCAAATGAACCACGTCTCTGTACAGAAAAAGAAATCTTCTTCTCCTGCGCCTTATCTGAAAACTCTTTCTCGATATGTGTGAGGAATGCTTCAAAATCCGTACTTTCCTCATGGAATGCAACACGGCCGCTCTCTAAGAGCGAAAGGTTTAAAATATCATCCATACAGGAACGCAGAAACTGTGCCGACATCTCAATCTTGTCAAAATTTTCCAGAACCTTTTTTTCATCGCCAAGATTTGCCCTGCTCAGATAGGAAAGTCCGATAATTGAATTAAGGGGCGTACGGATTTCATGGCTCATGCGCTCTAAAAATTCACTCTTGGAACGATCCGCACGCTTTGCCGCCAGCATTGCATCATAAATCTCTCTCTGGCGATTCTGTTCTTCTTCATAATTATCCGTAACATCTCTGCGCACAAAAACAAGGGTCATTTTTGTCTTGTCATAATAGTGGATATTCATTGATTTCCGACGGTATTCCCCGCCGCACAACAAACGGTAATTAATGACGAAACGTTCTTTTTTCTGTAAATTTTCCTGCAGACGTTCCAGCCTAAACTCCCTCTCGCACATTTCTCTGTCTTCCGGATGGACATACTCTGGAATTGCCATATCATTGACTTTCTGATAATCCCCATCAATCGGCGGCATAACATCCGCATCCTCATTGGTAACGATGGTATGTACCATCCCATCTTCCAGATCTACATATGAAATAAAATCAATTTCTTCTTTTATAACGCTCTCCAAAATTGCCCGCTGTTTTTCCATAGTAATCCCCATTCTGTGCTACTCTGATTTTATGAAACCTGTTTTTTATTATAACAGTTTTATTTCCTGTTTTAAATAGAAAACCAAAATAAACTGTATCTAAAGTCCTATTTTTGTTACTGTTCGTAATCTTCCAGAAAACTGTGAAGTCCCATACCTGTATGATATGCAATCACAGTATTTAAATTTACATTTTCCACACTTTTAAAGATATTTGCCGCAATTCCGGGATTTATGTTTTCAAATTCCTCCAGCAGACGTTTTACTTCTTCCTGCTGGTCTGAAAAGTCCTCTTTCGTTCCTGTTACCATTCCAAACTCCATATTCCATTCTTTCAGATCCTGCTTATGCACCAGATAAAACGGGCGGATAACCTCTATGCCGCCAAAGTCACGCTCCTTTTCTTTTGGCATCAGAGTACTGATTTCTCCCCTATACAGTACGCCCGTAAGTATCATTTCTATCACATCCTCATAGCAGTCTGCCACTGCTAACTTATTACAGCTGGAGTTTTTTACGTCATCCACAGAATGGAGTTTTTGCACCGGAATACCAGTCTCTTCTGCAATCCGGATAAATTTCCCGTTATTCTCCTCTTCGAATGAAAAAAAATCCACCTCGAAATCAATCTTTCTGTGGCGTTTTATCTCCTGAAAACATTTTGCAAGGATCAGTCCATTCCCGCCCTGTGCAATACAGACTGCAACATGATCGCCGTCTTCCACTAACCGGTAGGTGTTGATTGCTCTTGCAAAACGTGAAAATATTGTCTTATGATATTTTTTGCGAAGACTAAACTCCGCTTCTTCTTTTCTTGTATCTCCCATGGAAACTCCATTCTTGTTTTTTGCTGAAAATTCACTCTATAATAAATTGTACACGTTCAAACACACTGTCATCAGGAACAATAAACAATCGAATGCGCGTTCCCCAGACATTCCGGTGCCAAGAATCAGTATAATTTCTCCGCAGAGGGAAGTCAATTTCTAATATCAAAAAAAGAACTTCCCGGTCTGAAAAATTTTCATGACCGTTCCGTTCTTTTTCCGTTGTGCTAATAGCAAAAATAATGCCCACCAATTTTGACCTCCACATGTTCCGTCAGCGGAAATGTGGAAAAATACATTGTATCATCTCTTAATATTCTGGTTTTTCCGTCCAGCACCTGCTGGATGGAGTCATATTCCTTCTGTGTCGGTTTTGCCCTGTCCCTGTTTTTAAAAGAACAGAACTGTACCGGATTTTTCTGGCTTAAAACCTCATAAAGTGTATCCGGATACACATCACTTCTCATACGGTTAAACACAACCTCCACAACCGCCTGCTGTCCTTTCACCGGTTCTCCCTGTGATTCTAACCAGACGATCCTTGCAAGCAGCTCTGTTTCATCCGGCGATAAAGTGATATGCCAGCGGTTTTCCGGTGAGGCCGGTGCCGCTTGAGTCTCCTGCACGATTTGTGCATCCTGCTCTGCCGGAGCTTCCTGCACTGTTTGTGCAGTCTGCTCTGCCGGAGTTTCCTGCACCGCCTGTGCAGCCTGTGCAGCCTCCTCCATCTTTGTTTCTTTTGTGGTTCTTATTTTTTCCTGCATCAGATCATCATCATATGCAGATGTTACTATCATACTTTCTTTTTTTTCGATTCCTGTTTTTTCATCTGATTCTGGCGTAAATGAATGTGCAAAACGTATTGATCCTGCTGCAAGTCCCTCCATTGCCGGAACTTCTTTGATCTTTACGTCTTCTTTCATGTTGGATGCTGCAGTCAGACTGACGATAAAACTAAACAGCACTGCCGCGCCCAATATTCTCTTTCTCATTTTGCTCCTTTCCTCAAGAATGATACATATATGTCAACATGACGAATGCCGTCATTTGATACAGGCACATATCATACTTAGGTTATATCCAAAAGTCAAATTTTTTATACATGTTTTCCCGAAAAAAAATTTGCTTATTTTTACTCAATTTTTTGATATGTGTCCTGTTTTTTATCAGCCATTCATCCATCCGAAATTATGTTCGAATAAGGTAGAACTGACCAGGTAAACAAAAAAACACCCGTTTTTTCGGATGTTTTTTGAAATAATTGCCAAATTTATTACTACGTTTTTCGGATGTTTTTTATAAAAAACAATCTTTTTATCTTCGATAAGCACATTCTTTATTGCTGCAGGATGCACAGATTCCGGTACTTTTGTCACCACATTTTTCTGTTTCAGCAGCATTCCATTTTACTCCTGCACCGGAACTTTCCCCGGATTTTTCCCAGAAATTCCGCTTAGATTCCACTTTCAGACTTCCACCGGAAAGTTCCGCTAAAAACATCACGCTTTTTTTGGGTTCCATGCAGTATGCCTGATTGCAGGTAATCCGATTCTGTCCCATCTCTGCTAAAAGCTGTGCCATTTTTTCAAAAGGAAGCCCCTCCTCCGAGCCAAAAAAATGATAAGATTCAAGGCGCTGTTTCAAATGTGCCTCTGCCCACCTCTGAAACATGTCATATCCTTTCCGCAAAAGCTCCCAGCAGATCGTCTCAACTGCATATGCTTCTCTTAAACGCTCTGTGCTGCTATAACGGTTCTCGAGCTCATCTACCCTGCTCCCCAGCGTAAATATTCCGATTGCATAATTTTCTTCTCTGCACAGATTCAGGATCTGTTCACACTGACGCCTCGTCATGCAGTAAAATCCTTCCTCCCCGGCAAGGCATTCGCGCAGTTCCCCTGCAACTTCCTTTAGCATTTCCATATCTTTTTGCTCATAATGGTAATGCTTTAAAATTTCCACAAGGAAATCGTGTGTCAGTTCGTTTTTTAAATTAGTATGAATAAATTTCTCTTCTGTCACTTATTTTTCCGTCTCTGCTTTCTTTTTTAAAAACTGCATGATAATATCATAATTTTCCGCTTCGTGGGGAAATGTGCAGTGCATGCAGGATTTGATGACTCTGCCCTTACTGTTAATATATTCCGGATTGCCCGGACAGTGTTCTCTCTCATACAGCGGACAAAAACAGAACAGGCAGTTCATCTCATCATTTTCCACCTCATGACACGGATAATATTTACATGCCCTGTTTTCAAAATAACGATAGGAATTTTCCAAGGTCAATGCTCCTTTACGATCACAATGGTAAGATAACCGGAGGTATCATCTAACTTTTCCACCTCTGTGGTTATTTTTTCATTCATCATACCACAGTTTTCTACCGAATACACTTCCAGTCTGCTATCTTTTTGCTGTTTTTGCAGCATCTGCTTTAATTCTCCTAATTTCTTCCCGGACTTCATATAAATTCTGGTTCCGGAAAATTCTGCTGTTTTTCCTATCTCATAGGATGCCGGTATCACATGGATCTCTTCTTTATTGTCCGCTAACGATATTCCAAGTGCCCCCGCCGCCGCACAAAAAGACGGGACTCCGTTTACGATATGTGCCTCATAGCCGCCTTTTACCACACGTTTATGGATATACTGGTAAGTGGAGTAAACCGTCGGATCTCCGATCGTCAAAAAAGCCACCTGTCTGCCGTTATCTAACAATTTTTTTATCCCAAGATAGATCTGCTCATGCGCCGCGGTAAGTCTGCTCTCATCCTTTGTCATCGGAAAGGGCATACATATCAATTCTTTTTCTGCAATTTTCCCACATGCCTCTTTCATGATTCCGTAGGCGATGCAGTCCTCTTTGCTTTTTGCCGGGAGTATCACGGTATCGCACTCTCCAACGATCCGTACCGCTTTTAATGTGACCAGCTCCGGGTCACCAGGTCCGACGCCGATTCCGTAGAGGATCCCTGTTTTTTCTGTATTTTTCACGGTTGTATTCCCCTGTTTTTACTTAAATTCTGTTCCTGTGTTTTCACTTCATATTTTTTGTATTTCACAACGATTTATTTATCCTACTGCATTAAAATGCTTCCTTAGCTATTTATTTCTGACCTGTCCGCATAATTTTTTGCTTTTTTCACAAAATTTTCCGCAAATTGCGGCGCAGATGGATAATAAAGATGCGGAAATCCCACAAAGCATGAATTTTTATCAAAAACACAGTCATATTTTTTCCCACTTACCGGTTTTAATGCCACACAGTCATCACCGTTTGCGGTGCTGTCGAAATAATGAAATTCATGCCCTTTTATGCTGCCATTTTCCGGCAGAAAGTTTGATTCTTTTTCCGTAAGTTCGATGTACCCGAAACGAACCAGTTTCCCTGTGTAAAAGCAGTCTCCCGGCACAACGCCTGCCATCTCATAAACATGATGCTCTGTATCTTCCATCGTCTGATGCAGATACATAAATCCGCCACACTCAGCAACGATCGGCATCGCGAGTTTCGCCTTTTCCCTGATATCCGCAAGCATCGTCTTATTTTCAGATAATTCTTTCGCATAGAGTTCAGGGTACCCTCCCGGAAGCAATAGACCGTCCGCTTCTTTTGGCACACTTCCATCATGAAGCGGTGAAAAAAATACAATCTCTGCGCCGGCTTTTTCAAGTGCCTTTAAGTTGTCCTCATAATAAAAACAGAACGCTTCATCGCGTGCCACGGCAATCACGGGTCTTTTTCCGCTTTTTTGCAAATGTACTTTCTGCTTACCGTAACTGTCTTTTTCTAATGTGCTGCCTTCCGGCAGTTCTGATGCCCCCTCCGCGATTGCGAAAAGCCTGTCTATATCAACGCTCTTTTCTAACATATCCGCCGTTTTATCCAGCAGTTCTGCCATCTTTTCTACTTCTTCCGGGCGTTTAAGTCCCAAATGTCTGCTCTCTAAAAGAATCTCCTTCTGGTTTGGAAAATATCCAAGAACTTCTACCGGAAAACTCTTCTCGATCTCCGGCCGTATCGTCTCAAAAAATGCGCCGGAGGTGCGGTTTAAAATAATTCCACGGATCAGATGAATCGTATCATAGGAAAGAAAACCGGCGATCAGCGGAAGAATGCTCCTCCCCATTCCGTGCGCATCGATGACTAAAATGACCGGCGTGTCTGTCACCGTCGCAAGGTCATAGGCAGATCCTTCTTTCCGGATCCCGCCTAACCCGTCATACAGTCCCATTACGCCTTCCATCACAGAGATATCTACATTTACTGCAGACTCCATAAACAGTTCTGCCGTCATTTTCTCCCCGGTAAAAAACGTATCCAGATTTTTCGATGGTATTCCAAGTACCGTGCGGTGAAACATCGGATCGATATAATCCGGTCCACACTTAAATGCCTGTACTTTTTTCCCCTGTCTTTTTAATATTTCAAGCAGTGCACAGGTGATCGTAGTCTTTCCGCTTCCACTTCCTGTCGCGCCAATCAGTATTCTTGGTGTCCTCATGACTCCGTCCCTCCTGCAAAATAAAACGACAGGATAAACACCGGATTTTCCGCCTGCATCAGATGGTAACGTCCCGCCTTTTTCGCACGGCTGACTGACATCTGGATGATTTCTTCCTGTTCCACCGGAAACTCATTTAATATAGAAGAAACAGCCCCAACCGTCTCTAACGTAATTGCCGTCACTACCACACGCATACGCGGATTTTTCCGGTATAAATCCGTTAATATCTCCTTTAAACTGCCATTGCTTCCACCGATAAATGCATGAGTTGGAACCGGAAACCCTGTAAGTGCCCCGGGTGCCTCCCCACAGATCACTTTTACATTGGCAAGTCCATACTTTGTGCAGTTCTTTTCGATCAGTGCGACAGCCTCCTGTTTTCGCTCAATGGCATAGACGGTAAGATTGTCTGACAGCCTTGCCATCTCGACCGCGATTGAGCCTGTCCCGCTTCCGATATCATAAACCACCGCGTCGGGTGTCAGGTGCATTTTACAGATTGCCGCCTCCCGGACTTCCTCCTTTGTCATCGGCACCTTATCCCGGCAAAATGCGTCATCCGGCAGACCATGCGTCAGGAATTTTGGATCAGAATTCTTTTTTTCTCCCGAAATCCCCTGATTCTGGATCAGACAGGTATAAAGTCCCTCGTCGGTAAGCTGCATACATTCTTCCGGGGACAATGTTTTTATCTGTTCCACCGGATAGGACAGCGCATATCCGACCGTCACAGTCGTCTCTTTTAATCCACATTCGATCAGCCGCTTCCCGATTTCGCGGACGTCCGAAACACCGGATGTAATAACAAACACTTTTTCTCTCATCCCTGCCGTTTTTATCAAACGCTCCATCTGGTCTGTCCCATGCAGGCTGACGATTTTAGCATCCTGCCAGCTGTTACCACTGCGCGCAGCCAGATAAGAAACCGAGGAAATCCCAGGACAGACGGACACCTCCGTGTTCTCCCTGCCCTGCAATGCCTGCACCATTTTTTCTGCACCGCTGTAGAATCCGGTATCGCCGGAAAATAAAATGACTGCATGGAAAATGGCTTTCCCACTTTTTTCACCTGCATCATCAAGGCATGGAAGAATGTCTTTTGCCAGATAATACGGCAGTCGTTCCGCAGCTACATTCCATTGCGCCGGCACCGCATCCAGCAGTCTTTTTGCCCCGAATAACAGATCTGCGCCTTTTATACGCTCCGCCGCTTCCTCTGTGATCAGTTTTGTATTTCCCATGCCGATCCCGACAAGAGATATCTGCATCTGTTTTCTTCGAATGTGTTTACCGGTCAAACGTTCTATTTTCTGAAGAATTTCCTCTAGGTTTTCCTTTTGCTCCCCGTTCTCCGCCTCCGGGTTTTCGATCACAAATACTGATACCCCTGCCTTTTTCGCGGCACTGATCTTCTCTGAAAATCCACCGGACGCACCGCTCTCTTTTGTGACCATATAACGGATCTGATACTGATGGAGAAGTGCAAGGTTCATTTCCTCGGAAAACGGGCCCTGCATGGCAATGATCTGTCTCCCTAAAATGCCGTTTTTATGACAGATCTCTATGCTCTCTGTCCCTGGCAGGACACGGACAAACAGCCGCTCCCTCAATGCCTCATTTTCGCAGTAACAGTGCAGTTCCTTACTTCCCGTTGTAAGAAGAATATTGCCACTGGTCTGCTCTAACGCGCGGACACATTCCTGCTGTGACTTTACATAAATTACATCACTGTCATCTCCGGCCGACTGCAGTGTCCGCCGCAGACGATAATACGGAAGTCCTGCCTGTGCGGACGCCTGCCTGATATTAGAAGAAACCACGACCGCATAGGGATGCGTTGCATCAACGATTGCAGCATAGTCTCCCTTTTGCATGAATTCTTTCATTTCTTCTTCCGTAAGTCTTCCGGTGTAAATATTCCGGTACTGCCCCTCGGTCATGACCTCATGCCCATATTCCGTGGCGACACAGACATCCGCGCAGATCCCGGATGCATCTAAGATATCCGCTAACTGTCTGCCCTCTGTGGTGCCGGAAAAAATCAATATCCGTTTCATATATGATATCCTCTTTTAGTGACGAGATGTCCGTCTATGATCTTTGTTTCTGAATTACCGATAAACACGGTCGTAAACATGTTGACCTGACGGTCCCGCAATTCTTTTAACGTGCAAAGTTCTATTTTTGACTCATCTCTTCCGATATTTTCCACATATCCGCACGGGCGTGTCTCCTCAACTGTCTCTAACAGAATATCACAGGCACGCATCAGATAGTCCGCACGTTTTCTGCTGGACGGGTTGTAGATCGCAATCGCAAAATCCCCATCCGCCGCCGCTCTTAAACGTTTTTCTATTTTTTCCCACGGCGTCAGTAAGTCACTTAAGCTGATTACGCAGAAATCATGGTTTAATGGTGCTCCAAGGCACGCTGCTCCACTAAGTGCAGCGGTGACGCCCGGCACGACACTAAGTTCACAGTCCGGGTAACTTTCCCCGATCTCATACATCAAAGATGCCATTCCATAGACCCCCGCATCCCCACTGCAGATCAGGGAAACTTTTTTCCCTTCCCTCGCCTTCTCAAAACAGAGGATGCAGCGCTCCCGCTCCTGCTTCATCGGTGTAGAAAGCTGCTCTTTTTCCGCAAATGCTTCGCCTAACAGTTTTAAATAAACCTGATAGCCGATGATCGTATCGCATGCCAGCAGTGTATCATACGCCTGCATCGTCATCATTGCTTCTTCTCCCGGTCCCATTCCCACAATATATATTTTATGTTTCATCAAATCTTACACTCCATTCCCGCTCAGCTATCGCAAGCGTCATTCCGTCTTTTGCCTTCTTTTTGAGCAGTAACCTGCCCTGTACTAACATTTTTTTCTGATTTTCCCTGCTGTCACAATTTTGCTGCATATACGATTTTTCTTTTCCCTCACTGCCACATCCAGGCTGCTTTATTTTCTCTTTATCTTCTTTCCTGCATGCTGCAAGCGCTGCGCGTTCACACACATTGTCCACGCCGACTGTCTGTGACACAAATGCCGAACCGCTGAAGGTTCCCGGCACTTCTTTTAAGACTTCTTTCGGATACGTCAGAAAGTCCAGCCCATATTTTTTTACAAATTCTAAAAATCCCGGTTCTTCTTTTTTCAGATCGATCGTGGCAAGCGCTGTAACTGCCTGTATGGATATCTGTTCCTGTTCTAATGTCTCTAAGACAAACTGCCCGATCTCCTCACAGGATTTTCCCTTTTTACAGCCCATGCCAAGGATGATGGTGCGGGGGATCAGCCAGAGCGGATCTGTATGCGTTTTAACATCCACCTGTTCATCTATGACCTGACTCTTTGGAATATTTTTTACCGGATACCTTGCAGAAATCACAACATCCGGCATAGATATATGGTCCTGTTCTTTTTTCACCGACCACTTTTGTGGTGGATTTTCTTCACATGTTGTTATGTCAGATATCAGTACCGATTTTGGTATCTCTCCTTCCACCCGCCCGCCTGTCATTATCATAATCTTCTTTCCATCGAGAATTTTCGACGAAATTCCTGCAATTTCCTCTTTATTCTGTATGAAAAGTCCATTTTCTTTCGCAAAAACATCCACGGCAAACGCATGATTGACATCGGTTGCCGTTGTTATGACAGGCACTGCACCGATCCGTTTTGCAAGCAGTCCTGCAAGTTCATTTGCTCCGCCATAATGTCCGGACAAAACCGGGATAACAAACTGTCCCGCCTCGTCCACCACCAGAACCGGGATGTCTGTCAGTTTATCACGCAGAGAAGGTGCCATGGCGCGCACTGCGATTCCGCATGCGCCGATCCAGATGACTGCTGTCTTTTTCCCATTTCTGTTTTGTTCGAAACGCGCGCGCATCCAGTCGTAGATGCTTTCTTTGACATAAACCGGATTTTTGCCATTGGCACGATTGTGTTCCCGGATCCACTCAGTCTGTATCTCTGCATCTGATATTTCCTGATATCTGCCATACTTTGTATACAGACACACTTCGTACCCTTTCCCACACGAATACAGACATTCCCGTATCTTTGCCGAGAGTTCTATCCCGCGCCTGGTAAAACTCATGATATCGATCTGCATGTGTTACTCCTTCTTTTTACGGAATTCCGTTTCAAAATCCGGCGCATACAGTTTTGAGCGCGCGCAGCGTTTATTTGCAAGAACATTTCCCACCAGAACCAGTGCTGTTTTCGTAATATTATGTTTCTTTGCAACCAACGGCAGTGTTTCCACTGTACACAGGTATGCTTCTTCTTCCGGCCAGCTCGCCTTATACACTAACGCTGCCGGGGTGTCTTTCGTATACCCACCTGCCACAAGACGTCTGGAAAGTTCCTCTAACATACCGGTACTTAAGTAGATCGCCATGGATGCCTGATGTGCTGCAAAACTCTCGATACTCTCTTTTTCCGGCACCGATGTTTTTCCTGCCATGCGGGTAATAATAAGGCTCTGTGAGACCTCCGGCAGTGTATATTCGATCTGCAGAGATGCAGCTGCACCAAAGCAGGCGGAAACTCCCGGACAGCTCTCATAAGAAATTCCAAGTTCATCGAGACAGTCCATCTGCTCCCTGACTGCGCCGTAAAGACTTGGCTCCCCGGTATGCAGGCGCACTACCATCTTGCTCTCCGACTCTGCCTTTCTCATCACTTCGATCACTTCCTCTAACGTCATCGTGGCACTATTATATATCTCACATGCCTCTTTGGTATAGGAAAGCAGCTCCGGATTTACCAGTGATCCTGCATAGATCACCACATCCGCCTTTTCTAACAGTTTCATTCCACGCACCGTGATCAGATCCGCCGCCCCACAGCCGGCACCTGCAAAATAAATCATCTTTTCTCCTCCTTCAGTCTCGCAAGCAGCTCTGCCGCCCCTGCACTCTCTCCAAGTCCTCCGTGCTCGTTGGAATACAAAATACACGCGACCGCAATTTTCCCTGCGGCTCTTTTATTCAGGTAAAACATTATCTTTTGCATGATCAGTTCCATCGTCTTTTCGCACAATCCGGCTTTTTTCAACACATTAACCGCCTCTTCCGTTGTCACGCAGGAAAGGATCTGACGTGCCGTATCTGCATCGGCACCCGCTGACAGAGCAGATGACGTGATCAGTTCCATCCGGCAGTCTCCTTCCTGCGAGTGTGTGTTCATGATGCCGCCGGCGACTTTTATCAGCTTGCCGATATGACCGGTCAGAAGCATGGCTTCAAATCCATTTTCCACCGCCATATCGATCGTATCTCCGATAAAATTACTGCATTTTACACTCTTATCGAGATCATAACCATAAGTCCGTTTCATATAATCCAGTCCGTAATTTCCCGGTGAGACTGCCACAATGGAATACCCCATGGCACGCTTCTGATTTAACTCTACCCGGATTGTTTCAAGCAGTGCCCTGCTGCTCATCGGCTCCACAATACCGCTCGTCCCAAGGATGGAGATTCCGCCTGTGATGCCAAGTCTCGGATTAAACGTCTGTGCCGCAAGCGTCTCCCCCTCCGGCACGGAAATTTCCACCAGAAGATCTGCCGTTTCATCCGTGAGCGCACAGACTTCCCGCACCTCTTTTTCGATCATCTCACGCGGCACATGATTGATGGCTGCATTTCCGACCGGCTGGTCTAATCCCGGTTTTGTAACACGTCCGACACCATATCCCCCGTCGATTACGATTCTCTGTAAATGCGCGGACTGCCCTTTTTGCTGCATGCTGCCATCCATCGTACTCTTTTGCCGATGCACGGACGGTTCTTTTTGCTGTATGCCGCCGTCAATCCTTGAAACCTCTGCCACGATATGTGCGCCCGTCGTAATGTCAGGATCATCTCCGCCATCTTTGATCACGGCACAGCTCACTGCAGTTTCACTTCGCCGGATATCCGTGATTTCAGCATGATACCGAATCCCTTTTGGCGTCTCGATCTCTATCTCATTTTTTATTTTTCCGGTGATCAGCATATATGCCGCCGCTTTTGCCGCCGCTGCCGCACAGCTTCCGGTCGTAAATCCGTAACGCATAGGTATCTCCATTTCCATTTGTAAATATCAATCCACCTTTTTCGCTGCATCCTCCCGCCGCACTTCATACAAAAGTGCATTACAGATCGCAGCAGCCACATTGCTGCCTCCTTTTCTTCCCCGGTTCACGATACATGGCACATCTGTGTGCAGGATCATTTCCTTTGCCACCTCCACATTGACGAATCCGACCGGAACTCCGATGATAAATGCAGGACGGTAAATTCCATCACAAATCAGCTCATACAAACGGATCAGTGCCGTTGGTGCGTTGCCGATGGCAAATATGACCGGCTTGTCCAGTTTTGCTGCATGTTCCATGGAAACGACCGCCCTTGTCACCTTGCGTTCTTTTGCCTCTCCTGCAACCTCCTCGTCCGCCATAAAACAACGCGCCATTCCACCATGTGCCTCAAGCACTTTTTTGTTGACACCGGAGAGCGCCATATTTGTGTCTGTCACGATATCCGCTCCTGTGCGGATCAGGTGTTTTGCAATCTCCACTGCATTCTCCGAAAAAGTAAGTGTATCTGCATATCCGAAATCCGCACTCGTGTGGATCACTCTTTTTGTCACCGGCTCCTGCTCTTTCGGGATCACAATACCGCGTTCTTCCAGTTCTTTTGTAATAATTGCAAAACTGCGCCCCTCGATCTCTCCCGGCAGCACAAATTCTACTGCCTGCGCATTTCCATGGATCTCTCTCAACACCTCTGCAAATATCCGGTTCTGTTCTTCCGATTTTACCGCGATCCGGTAATAACCGCTCTGGAGTCCCCGGAAATTACTACAGTCACGAATCAAAATACCACGCTGTAAAAAAAGTTCATCCAGCTTTTTTTCACTGTAAAACAACAGATAATCTGCATCGGAATCATACACAATGCATCCTGCCGCCTTTAATTCTTCACGCAAAAACAGCCTTTGCGTCTGTATACAGGTCACAGTGCGTGCAACATATCCCTGCTCTTTGATTGCAGCGACTCCTGCCCTCTGGGCGAATACCGAAAGATTCCACTCCGGCAGCTGCAATCTGATCTTTTCCGCCAGAGTCTGTTCACAGACCAGATACCCAAGCCGCACCCCCGGAATCGCATATAATTTGGTAAATGCACGCACCACGACCACATTCGGAAATTCTTCTAAATAACTTAAAAAGGAATATTTCTGTTCTTTTCCGGTCAGTTCCATAAAACACTCATCCAGCACCAGTGTAATGTCACATTGTCTGCATTTTTCTGCAATTTTAAATATCAGTTCCGGCTCAACCAGATTTCCGACCGGGTTATTTGGATTTGCCAGAAACACCAGAGAAATGCTCTCATCTAGTGCATCAAGGATCCGTTCGGTCAGGCAGAATTTTTCCTCTTTTTTCATCTCATAAAAAATAACTTCACAGTCCAGCGCCTTTGCCGCCTCTTCATATCCTAAAAAGGACGGCACCGGGATCAGTATTTTCGATGGTTTTACTGCGTGTAAAACGGCATGGAACAATTCTGACGCACCATTTCCAAACACAAGCTTTTTCTCTGATATCCGCAGCTGTTCTGCAACTGCATTTGCAAGTTCCTGTGCATGGATATCCGGGTAATGTTCCGCCTCCTCCACCGCCTGATGAAGTGCTTCCCTTACCGAGTCCGGCATTCCAAGCGGATTGGTGTTCACCGAAAAATCCAGTCTTATCTGATTGCGGTATATATCTCCTCCGTGGTACTGCATTCCTTTATTTCTCTCTTTCTGTAGTCTGTTCTTTTATTTTCGGACATTGAAACAAAACGAAACCACGCTTTGTGTGATTTGTCGTTCCAAAAATATAGATATATCTTTCGTATTCAGAGTATAACACAAAGTGCCATCTGTACACAATTTTTTGTGTTACAGACGGCACTTTGTAATCTATTCTTTTAATTCTCCTGATTTACAAAACTTTCTAAAAGAATGGGCGAATAAACAGAATACTATAAATAAGTTAAAATATGAAGCTGATCACACGCCAGATGAAAAGGTAAGACTTTATCTATTAAAGCGAATTAATGATCTTGAAACAGAACTTGAAACCTTTACAATATAAAAAGGCTTCACCCTTATATTAAGAGCGAAACCTTTACCAAGTTTATATTTTACAGTTCTCTTCATTTCTATTTTATTATGTATTTCCAACACTACAGATGTTTTAACCTTGCACCAAATACACATATATTTTTTCTTTATCTTTATGTATTTTAATAAATAATAATGGTCTTGACCAATTTTTGTCTCCCATCGAATTATTTATTTCTTCAACCACTTCTTTTGCCGTATTTTTACCACTTATTTCTATAACCTTACTATTGGCTCCCCCCATATATTCTCTTTCTCCATATGGCGAATACGAACACATTGCATTTTCAAATGGCGTATAGCGAAACAAATTTACTCTTTTTCTATCTGATATCTCTCCTTTATACCATTTATCTGCTGTAAAAAGTAAAAATTCTAACTGGTCGTTCGGCATAGAATAAAACGATGAATTTTTGTCTGTATTCCTGGTTTCCTCTGTTTTCAACAATTCAAAGACCTCATTTGTAAGCTTCTCATCATAAGTACCCTTTTTATCAATGTATTTTCCATAACTATTAATTGTTATCACAGCTTTCGTGAAGCCATCCTTGGAAATTCCTGTAACTTCCGTTGTTCCGCTATCCTCCACAATATAATGTGTGTATGATCCATCTGGTGTAGTCTTTTTCTGAACCAAATCAGTTCTATTCCACGTCCAATCCAAAGAAACTCCTAAAAAGTTTTCCGTATTTACGAGTTCATCCATATTTTTCGCTGATTCATCATAATCAAATCCCGTTCCTTCTTCGCGTGAAATATTGGTTTTATACAAGCTATAACTTACTACATTGCAAGAATATGTCTTTCCTTTATAAGTTGCTGTTACAATAGCTTTTCCACCTTTTAAATTATTATATATTACAGCACTATTTCCTTCAGGATATATACGCACTATTTTTTCATCTGACGTATTCCATATAACATCATCACAATCTGCATTATTCAATGTTAAATACGTTCCATCATCCCCATCACCAAATTTCCAAGTAATAGATGTAGTGCTTAATTTTGGTGTTTTTGTCTCAATGCTGTCATTATTATCAGGCTTTTTATCTTCTGTACTCTCAGTATTTTGTGCATCATCTTTATGCGGCTTCTTTGCAGCTGTAACCCTTATGTTACATTTTAATACAGATCCGTTTACTTTTGCAATGACTGTCGTATTTCCCTGTTTCTTTCCAGTAATCTTACCGTTTTTTACTGTAACAACATTTCTATTCGAAGACGTCCAAACCACTTTCCTGCTTGTACCTTTTACTTTCAATATATACGATTTTCCACTCTCGATAGTGACTTTCTTCTTGCTGAGCTCCGGTTTTTCCACTTTAACATTACATTTCAAGATAGTACCATTTATTTTTGCCTGAATAACCGTTTTACCTGTTTTCTTTCCAGTAACTTTACCATTTTTTACAGTCGCTACCTTTTTATTCAAGGAACTCCATTTTACTTTCCCTTTCATGCCTTTTATTTTAAGATTTACAGTTTTTCCAACATTAACTATAATTTCATTTTGGTTTAAGTATGCTTTCGCAACAGTAATTTTATATATATATGTATTTCCTTTGTCCTTTATCGTAATTTTAGCTTTTCCAATCGATTTTCCTATGATTTTTCCATTCTTTATTACAGCAATCTTTTTGTTGCTAGTCTTAAATGTTGCCTTTCCGCTAAAAGTCTGCTCAATGGCATATGTTTTTCCTTTCCCTATTGTAATATCCTTTGTTACAGTTTTTGCTTCTACGCTTACATTTCCGATCATACAAACAAAAAATGTGCATATCACTGTCATAAGAATCCATATAATGCAACTTTTCTTTTTCTCTAATTTAATCATAATCCTTTTCTCCTCATTATAAATATAAAATCTCCTCACGGTGAGTAACCTTTCTGTAGCCTTCATATTCAACTACATCAATTATAACATGCTGGGTACGAAGTTTTGAATAAATATTTCATAACTTTTCTCACTTTTGGAAATTAAATCTAAAAAGCAAACAGCCAGCTACAAACTGCTTGATTCATAACTGTCCTAGCGCGTTGCTTTCTTTCTTATTTGTTTTTTAATATACATACTTGTCATTTCTTTTATCATAAGCCTTAACTTTCCTGCAAATCATTTTTTCAATTTTCTTCTTTCGAGTTGTATATCTATCTATATTAGAATTTTTCGCCCAAAAAATAACAGCCACATATAATCCATAGCAAATTACAGCCCTTAATATTTCAAAACAATCTATTCTTCTAATATTTGATGTAAAAGATGAAATAAATCCATTATCCATTCCATATTGCAAAAAACTATTTATGATTATAAACAAATACATATTACCTACCATAAGGAACAAAAATGCTAGAAAAAATTTAAAATATGTAAAAATTTTAAGAATTATACATGGTAATTGATCCATCCTGTTATCATCATTAGGATAAATATCCAAGTAATCATATATAAATACTTTTAATAACTTTTTATCTGTTATCGTATTATCCGTTTGGATTTGAGATGTATTTATCAAATGTATAACATATTTTGGAACACATTCATCGGTATGGTTTATCTGATCTTTTATCTCTTGTAACGCATTTTCATTTCCAGCTTTTAACGCTTCAATAAATGGAATCAATATCTTATTATAATATTGTTTTTCCCGTTTAAAACCACCCTTAAAAAAAGTATTATATATTAATGTGCACATTGTAATAAGAGACGTAACTATTGCCACAATAAAATTTATATTTTCTTGCATATCACTTTCCCTTTCTATATTTATTGATTGTCCTTTTTTCTCGATTACTGTATATGTCTCCTCCGTGGTACTGCATTTCTTCATATCTCACTTTCTATAATCTGTTCTTTTATTTTCAGATATTCGAACAAAACAAAGCGATACTTTGTGTGATTTGACATTCTAAAAACTCAGATACATCTTTCGTATTCAGAGTATAACACAAAGTGCCGCCTGTACACAATTTTTTGTGTTACAGACGGCACCTGCTAATAATTTTTAAGATTCGGGAGGCAAAAGGTGGTTTTCAATTTTTTGACCCCCGAATCTTTTTAATAATATCCCGGATATCCATGCTTTGCCCGAAAGGCTTCCTGGCTGGCGTGGTAATCTTCCAGTGTCATATGGTTTTCCTTTAAATACTGTTCAAACATCAGTGAATCGATCTCATCGGCGGTATACAAAGTACCTCCCGGATACCGGCAGAATATCTTTTCACCCTGATTGATGCTGCGCATAAAATCCATAAAATCATCCACGTCGATCTTATCATCTAAAAAATCTCTCCAGAAATTTTCATGCGCCTCGAAACGCAGATTCCAGTCGGACGGAAGCTGACCGATCAATGACATGACCTTTTCATACTGTTCCCTGTTCTCAAAAGAAATAGACCACTCATAGCCTTCTGTCTGTCCCGCTTTCCGGCAGAAAATACCCTCCTCGGTATACCAGGTGATATAGCGGATATCCTCTTTATCCGGCTGATCGGCAGGATATGTACAGGATGTGGAATCTGCCGTGAGCAGATCACCTTCCGTCTGGAACCCTTTTTCCATGGATACTTTTTCCATGGATGCTTCTTCCACAGATGTTTCCTTCTCCTTTCCCAGCTCTTCTGCCGCTCTTTTTTCCTGTTCTTCCTCCATCAGTTTCCGGATCGCATCTTCTAAGGAATCGAATTTGCTGAGAAATTCATCCCACTCTTTCTCTGTAAAGGACTGTGACCCGATCTGATAGGAATTTTCCGTTTCACCATTTTTGATTTTTGTAAAGATCTCCTCAGATTTTTCTTTTAAAAGCCTGGCATATTCTTCCCGTAAATCTGTGACAGATTGCTCTGAATCTGCCGTTTCTGCCGCTTTCTTCATATTTTCGGACCAATAACTGCTGTCAAAGCAACCGCTGTCCTCCAATATACTCCTGTCAGAACTTCTTTTTCCGGTATCTAGTTCTTTCATTCCGGCAAGCAGATTATCAGCCTTCTCGCCTGCAGCCTGAAAATTAAAACGAACCGATTGTCCGGACTTTACGTTTCTCCCGGAACTGCCGGATACAGCAAATGTTCCATAACTTCCTACCCCGTTAACTGTCATTTTTCTCCTTTCTGCAGTCCGTCTGTCAGTCGGGACTGCTCCACTCCCCTGAAAGGACCGAGTGGTTACTTTATTTATCGGCTGCTTTAACCATTTCCCCCAGTCCTTTACGGATTCTTATGCGCGCATGTCAAACGGGTGATATGCTTTTTTCTCTATGGCATCCTGCTGTAATTTTTCCTCGGTTGACAGTTCCTTCGTTGATAATTTCTGTCCTGATAATTCTTTCTCTGCAGTTTCTTCTGGTGCTTTCTCCGTTGGCAGTGCTTCGATGTTTTCCGTCAGGTCACCGGTCATTTCTTCTGTCATCTGATCTGTGATCTCTGACAGCTTCTCCATATTTTCAGCAAGCATTCCCTTGTCATCGTCTGTTCCAAGCGCCTCATCCACAGCTTCTTCTTTTCTTTCTTCCTCGGTCTTTGGCTTATTCTTCTCTGCCTCTTTGGCTCTTTTCTCAGCCTCTTCCTCCGCCTCATCCATGATATGAAACATCTGCGAACTGTTATACTCCTGCTTTGCCGCAGCGATCTCATCCTCATAGGTATGGAACATTTCCAGTTTTTTGGCAATATCCTCCACCGTTTCGGTTTTCATATTTTTCAGATTTTCTTTCTGTGCCTCAAAAAATGCAACTTTACTGTCCCGCTCTGACTGTCTCTCCATTTTTTCTTTCGTGCTCTTTAACATATTCGGATTCGGATGTAAAATCCCAGACATTTGTTTTGAAAAATTGATCGTATAACTCATTTTTACCCCCGGTATTACAAATAAATCTTAACATCATTGTTTCTTTTGTTAATATCGTCATTTCTGCCATTTTGTTTAAGCAAAAAAGTGTATGGTTCTTAAATCATTTCTTTATTCTTTCAGCAGCTATTTACCTGTAATCCGCAGACACCTCCAGATAACTTCGTTTTCCGCTGATATAATCTGCATGTGCACGTTCCGGATCTTTGCCCTTAAATACGGTGCAAAGTCCACACATATCGCAGTCTGCGATACACGGAAAGGTATCTTTGATATACTGTCTTCTTTCCTCTTCTGTGGAAGATGCTATCTCTGGCGGTCTCATACTGCACCTACTTTACCAGACCGGAGTTGCTTCTGTATTCTTCATTGATCTCGCGCAGTTCCTTCTCGCCATTGATGTATGGCTCGTAAAATGCATCAACAGAACCGCCGCCTAAATTGTCACAGCCATTGCAGAAATCGCAGGCTCCCCCGCACTGGTTCAAGCCTTCCTGTACTATGCGGATTCTTTCTTCTCTTGTGGTGTCTTTGATCAGTATGCTTTTTATTTCCATGATTTTCTCCATAAATTTCTTTTTTAATTTTCAACAACAATCTCCCAGTATCCATTCTTTGGCGAGCCATGTCGAATAAGAATACCGTATTCTTTTAGTTTTTTTATATTCTTTTCTACATTTCGACTACTGATTCCTAATTGCTCTGCTAATCTTACTGCGGACAAATTAGGATCATCAGAAAGAAAGTTAAGAATTCTCTTCTGCGTATCGTTCAGTTCAATATGGCGATTCTTCTCCGTCCCTTCTCCGAACTTTCTCCGTCTCTTCTCCGTCCCAATTCTAATTCATCTATGAAATCAATTCTTTCTCGCTTTGTCAAAGAATTCTTTCTGAAAAGTTCTACACGAAACATATTATCAAATTCCTGAATTCTCGGCTTTGGAAGTCCATACTTTTCTGCTGCATTTAGAATTCTTTTAATTCCACTGCCCCATGCCTCTATAAGCCCCATCTGGCTGAATATGTTAGCAATTCCTTTGTTTCTGATTTTTGAATGACCATTCATAACTTCTTCATAAGTCAGTCCATTATATAAACCTCCCGGAGATGTTACTTCCAAACGATCATCATAAATCGCAACCTGAATACAAGATTCATCTAAAATATTTCGGTGGCAATGGGCATTAATAATCATTTCCCGGATTGCTTCTGGTGGAAGCTCATATTTTTCTTTTCTCACTAATCCCTCAATCGTTGCTCCAAGCCTTATATTTCTCAATACAAAATCTACCGTTTCCTATATCTGTGTATATATAGGACCTGTAAACTCCCGCTTATCTAAAAATACTGCTGGACCCGTCCCCTTAAATACAGCACATTGTGTTTTAGAAAACGGAAAATACCCGGATGTCAGCAACGCATAGGCATTTGTCGCCAATAATTGTCCCTCACTCTGCTTGAGAATCTTCCAATTAATAAGCTACTCCTTCTTAACAGAATATTCTGACATTCCCGCTTTTTTCCGAAAAACTTCGATATCCTGACAAAGTTTTTCTGTCGCTTCTTCAGTAACTGTATATCCCACACATGTAAGTTCATCCCATGAAATTCTAGCACCCTCCATTTCCAGTTCTTTTATCTTTTCTGGAAATGCCTGTCTGGATGTCCCTGCTACACGTATATAGGTACCATTTTCTTTTCCCTTTGATTTCAGATAATATGGTCGATTTTTTCCAGCCTCGACAGATACTATAATAATCGTCTTTCCTTCCACTGTCTGTGGTTCAATATCTGGAATGATCTGTGGCATACATGAATCTGAAACTGCAGTTGCTATCGCATCCATGGTCTGAAATAATATATCATTTTCCACACCAATAACCTGATGGTTTTTATCATCTACACCGACAATCAGCTTGCCGCCCTGCGTATTAGCAAAAGCTACGATTGTTTTCACGTACTTTTCACTTTTGTCTGGTAATGAAACTTTAGACTCTATATTTTTTGATTCACCGGAAAACATTGTACCTTTTACCATTCTGTCACTCCTATTCAATCTACAGTATAAACAATAGAATGCACGCTCCGCAAACATTCTATTGTCATGAATTAGCCTGCATCACTAACAATAGTATACCTCTTATCAGGCTCATAAACCACTTTTTCTCTTTCTCAATCATTGGGGTTCCTATCCAGAATAATATCACCTTATCACAGATACTTCTTCACCTGCTCTGCCGCTTCCTCCATTTTTACCTGTGTCTGAAGCGTCTTGTCACGGGAAGCCACCTCGACGACTCCCTGTTTCATATTTCTCGGGCTCACAATAACACGGAGCGGGATACCGAGCAAGTCGGCATCGGAGAACATGACACCGGCACTCACGGTTCTGTCATCATAAATAACCTCGATCCCCATCTCCTGCAATTTCTCATACAGATCATCCGCAAACTTTCTGACTTCCTCATTGTCCGCTCTTACCGCACAAAGATGAACCTGCCACGGCGCGATCGATTTTGGCCAGATCGGTCCGTACTCATCATGATGTGCCTCGCAGACAGCGGCGGCAAGTCTGCCGACACCAATGCCATAACAGCCCATGATTGGTGTTTTGCTCTCTCCGTTCTGATCCACATAAGTCATCTTCATGGCTTTCGTATATTTATCTCCAAGCTGGAAGATGTTTCCGACCTCGATTCCTCTGGAAATACGGATCGTCTTTTTTCCGCATTTCGGGCAGATACCGCCCTCATATGCCTTTGCAAAATCATGATATTCTGCATCCGGCACATCTCTTTGCATATCAAGTCCCTTATAATGGTACTCGTCCTCATTTGCACCATAGGAAAGGTTATTTCTGTTTTCTAATGATCTGTCATATAAAACGATGGCATCTCCATTTATTTTCAGTCCGACCGGTCCGATATAACCTGCGTTTAATCCGCACTCTTCGGTGATGATGGCTGGATGTATCTCATCTTTCAAATAGTTGACCAGTTTTGTCTCATTAATTTCAAGATCGCCGCGGATAAATACGACCACATAGGTGTCATCCAAATTTTTCTGGTATACAACTGCCTTACAGGAATTGCAGGTTTCATCCCCGAAAAATTTACAGATATCCTCGATCGTATGAATGTCCGGCGTATGCACTTTTTCAAGTTCTGCGGACACTGCATCTCTTGCTATATCAGAGATATTTTCTGCCGCTTCCATATTTGCGCGGAAATCACATTCATTACACAGCACGATAGAATCCTCACCGACCGGGGTAAGAAGCATGAACTCATGGGAAAGGCTTCCACCCATCATACCGGAATCTGAAGCCACCGATACGACCTCCGGGATGCCTGCTCTCTCAAAAATACGCTCGTATGCTTTGTGGCATTTTTCGTAGTACTGGTTTAAATCTTCCTGACTGGTGTGGAAGGAATACGCATCTTTCATTGTAAACTCGCGCACGCGGATCAATCCGGCTCTCGGTCTTGCCTCATCCCGGAATTTTGTCTGGATCTGGTAGATCATAAATGGGTATTTGTTGTAACTTTTGGCGTATTCGCGCACTAAATGTACGGCAGCCTCCTCATGTGTCATTCCAAGCACCATCTTTGCATTGTTCCGGTCAGTAAAACGTAATAATTCTTCTCCCACGCTCTCATAACGGCCGGATTCTTCCCAAAGGGATGCCGGCATCACAACTGGAAAGTAAGTACGTAATCATCTGTACCTTGATTATTTAAAACATGCCGCCCATCAGGGC
>ERZ779842.52-NODE-52-length-143348-cov-10.367897_pt1 | contig 143348 bp, 111 predicted proteins | sample MGYA00511095_ERZ779842 | MGnify/ENA primary metagenome ERZ779842 (study PRJEB29588, sample SAMEA2154036) | human gut metagenome | biome: human gut; feature: human-associated habitat; material: faeces | place: Denmark | collected 2008/2010 ... | reverse complement strand
AATGTTCATCATCGGAACCGGAAGACGGTTTCCACCTATGCCACCGAGGAACCTGTATAACGGAATATCCAAGGAGATGGCTGCGGCACGCGCGCAGGCGATGGATACCGCAAGGATCGCATTCGCTCCAAGTTTTGACTTGTCCTTTGTTCCGTCAGCCTTGATCATCGCGCGGTCAACTGCATAAATATCGGACGCGTCCAGGCCTGTCAGGGTCTCATTAATAATTGTATTGATATTTTCAACAGCCTTTGTCACACCTTTTCCGCCATAACGTGCCTGATCTCCGTCTCTTAATTCCAGCGCCTCGAACTCGCCGGTAGATGCACCACTCGGCGCGGTTCCTCTCCCGATGGTTCCGTCTGCCAGATATACTTCTGCCTCAACCGTGGGATTTCCACGGGAATCTAAGATCTCTCTTCCAATGACTTTCTCAATTTCCAGATAATTCATCATCATAAGCTCCTTTCGAGTATCAACGCCAATTACTCTCCCACCCGGATCAGGCAGGAAAAACGACGTGATCTATTGATCTGTCCACCTGCGAAATCAACCACCAGCACATGTTTAGGAAATGCCAGTCAGTATTTCGGTTAGTTTTTTCTAACCATCATGATTTTATCATAGCATCATTTTCAGTTCAAGAGGATCGTATGCCAAAACATTCAATTGAAAAAAGTTGTCGTTACCATAAATTTATCGGCAATTCCCGGAATAAAAAAGAGTGTGTCTTTTTATGTAACAGAGAATTCCTCGAAATTTCCTGCTGCATAAAAAATGGACCATCCTGATATCCTTAGGATCGCCCATTTTTTCTATATTTATTCACATTTTTATTTCATCTGATATCAGCCCGTCACATGCAGCAGATCGACCAGGAATAACATCGCCAGTCCATAATAAACCACAATTGCGACAAGGTCGTTCACCGTCGTGATCAGCGGGCCGGACGCAACCGCCGGGTCTACGTTGATCTTCTTAAAGAACATCGGGATCAGTGTGCCGACCATACTGGAGATCACCATCGCTGTCACAAGCGCGATTCCGACACAGCCGGAGACAAGCAGCGCATGGTGGATCGGATATCCCTTGATCACGCAGATATAGATTCCGAGGAAAAGCCACGCCATAACTCCAAGAAACAGTCCGTTCACGAAGCCGATCTTCATCTCTTTCACAACAAGCATAAGCTTCTGCTTTGCAGTCAGTTCCTCATCCATAAGCACACGGATCGTAACAGCCAGAGACTGTGTTCCGACGTTTCCTGCCATGTCGAGGATCAGGGACTGGAAACACATAACAATCGGGATCACGGCAACGACAGACTCAAAAGCGCCCACAACGGAAGATACTACCATGCCCAGGAATAACAGAATGACAAGCCACGGAAGTCTCTTTTTCACGCTCTCCGTCAGCTTCTCGTTCAGATCCTCCTCCGCAGTCAAACCGGCTAATTTCGCGTAATCTTCGCCCATCTCATCATCCACGGCCTCAACGATATCCTGGGATGTGATGATACCGGCGATCGTTCCGTCTTCCTGCAGTACCGGGATGGAATCCTCAGCGTAATCCTTGATCTGCTCGATACAATCCGCAACCTTTTCATGATCCTTGACATACGGATACGAGTGGCTGATCAGGTCCTCAAGGTCCGTATACTCTCTTGCGATGATCAGATCCTTCAGATCGATCGCTCCGTAAAATTTATCCTCGTCATCGATCACATAGATCGTAGAAATATTGTCGTTCTCTCCTGCCTGCTCGATCAGTTCCCGCATTGCCTGGCGGATCGTCAGGTTATTGTGGATCATAATAAAGTTGGTAGTCATGCGGCTACCGATCTCATCCTCATCGTATGAGAACAGAAGTCTTACATCCTCGCTGGCTTCCTTATCCAGCATGCCGACGATCTTATGCTTCGTCGTCGCATCCATCTCTTCCAGGACATCCACCGCATCGTCGGAGTCCATCTCGGAGACGATCTTTGCGGCGCTCTCGATCGGAAGCTCCTTCAGGTACGGCTCCGCGTCATCTAAGTACGCGAAGATCTCCGCAACCCTCTCCACACCGATCAGCGGATAGAGTTCCCGCCTCTCATCCGGCGTCAGCTTTGTGAGGGCATCCGCAATATCGTTATCATGATAATCGGATAACCGGTCGATCAGCTCCTCCTTCGGAAGTCCGCTGCGGATGATATCGACCAGTTCTTCCACATAATGTTGTTCTTTTAAAACTTCTGTTTCCATTTCTGCCTCCTTTTCCGTTGTAACTGCCCTTTATCCGTCCAGTTACTTTTTATCATCAGGACTGTGCGTATCTTCGCGCCTCCTGATCGAATTGCCAAATTTCGGCAACAAAAAGAACACCGCCCAGGATAATTCCTGGCGGGGTCCAACCATACATCGCTGTGATGGACAGGCCGTTCCCTTGCGGTGTTCTCGAGACATCTCAATATGGAATCCAGCTATCAGAGGATTACATCATCGCACCGATAGCCGCATTCTGCGCCTGTCTGTTTTTCACACCGCATTTCGTACTTCGCCCTGTACTATCGTAACTATCCATGCAATTCACCTCCGTTAGATTTCTGATTTTTATCATTTTCCGCGAAAAAAGAAACTGCTGCGTGCAGATATCTTTTTCCGCCCACAGCAGTATACCATTTTTTTATAGGAATTGTAAAGTAAAAATCTGGCAAAATAAAGGTAGGAAATACGGTTAAAACATGTAAACTATTCCGGCTGTCTGCTGTCCTGATCCTCACCTTCCGCGATAACAGGAATACACGTAAAGTCGGAAAAAGACCCGTAATTTCTCTCTACCTCATCAGCACTACCGTTGCCAGAATGCACGCAAACCCGATCAGGTCCGTCGGAGAAAAGCTGGAGTGCAGCCAGACGACGGACAAAGTTGCCGCGGTCAAAGGTTCCAGACAGGACAGGAGTGCCGCTTTTACGGGTCCTACCAGAGCGATCCCCTGAAGAAACAGCGTAAACGCACCGACAGTCCCAAGCAGGACGATCACCGCCATATAGAGGATCGCCCGTCCGTCCAGGCCTGCCGGGATCTTCCAGCTCTGGGCGATCAGGGACAGGGCGAGCCCGCCGATGAACATTCCCATTCCGGACACCGGGATACTTCCGCGGTGTTTTACCGGTGCTCTGGAAAGCAGGGAGTAGCTTGCCGCGCCGATTCCGGCCATGAGTCCCCAGAAGAGTCCTCTCGGTGTGAGCTCCATGTTTCCGGGCTTTCCGCCGGTGGCGAGAAGCCAGACACCAAACAGCGCCAGAATAATGCAGAATACGGTCCGTTTATCCGGTGCTGTCCTTGTGGTCAGGCAGACATAGACTGCGATAAATACGATGGATAGATTCTGGATCACCGTTGCGGTTCCGGAATTCGTCCATTTGATGGCGCTGAGGTACGCGTACTGGCAGAGCGCCAGACCCGCAATGGCAAACAGAACGATCTCTATAAGCCCTTTTTTGTCTTTTCCAAGTTCTTTCAAATTCAGACTGTGCTTCGCAAACGCAAGAAACAGCAATATGATCCCCGCTGATGTCATTCTCACCGCCGTCACCCATGTCGTATCTACCGGGTACTGGGAAAACAGCGCCTCACTGCAGGTTCCTGAAAGTCCCCAGCTCGTCGCCCCCGCCGTGCAGCAGAGAATTCCAAGTTTTTCTCTCTTCTTGTCCTTTGTGTCTGTCATAACACCCTCCAGATAATCGATCGATCTTCATAATATCGTCATTGCAGCCTGCCCGTCTGGACCTGCTGCCCTGACATTTGAATTATATCGGGATCTCGAAGATGTGTACAGCAGAATTTCAATAAAAATCCGAATTTGTCTTTCTTTACATCCGGTCCAGAACCGCCCCTTCCTCCGGAATACTCGGGATCCCGCCCGACTGTGTCGTGGAGATGCTTGCCGCTGTGCAGGCGAACTGACCGATAAATCCAAGTTCTTCCGTGCTGAACTCTTCCGGCGCTTTTCCTGCCTTTAACAGTCTGGACACCGCGCTTCCTCCGAAGATATCCCCGGCTCCTGTCGTATCGATCGGTTTTACCTCCGGGCACTTTGCGTATGCAGCGCCGTTTTGGTTCGCTAGGTACGCCCCCTTCGGTCCCATCGTGATCATCGCGAGGCGGATCCCGAACTCATCGAGGAGCTTCTTCGCCGCCTCTTTCTCATCCGTGATCCCCCAGAGGAACTCCACTTCCTCGTCACTGATCTTCACAACATCGGCATGTGCAAGTCCCCATAAGATCTGCTCTTTCGCCGCGTCCGTTGTCTCCCAGAGCGGAAGTCTTAAGTTTGGATCAAAAGTGATGAGCTTTCCATGCTCTTTCGCATATTCCACACACTTTTTCGTCGCCGTGCGGACCGGATCATCGGTAAGACTCAGGGTTCCGAAGTGAAACACCGATGCCTCATCGATCATGGTAAGATCGATCTCCTCAAAGCTCAGTCTCGTATCCGCTCCCGGTTTTCTTGCGAAGCTGAAGGAACGGTCACCTTCCGGCGAAAAAGTCACAAATGCCAGTGTCGTAAACACGGACGGATCTGTCAATATCCCCTTTGTCTCAATTCCGGCTTTTTCAAATGTCTTTAAGAGGAGCTTTCCAAAGGCATCATCTCCGACTTTCCCGAGAAATGCCGTCTTCATTCCGTATTTATTTAACGCTGCAAGGAAATTTCCCGGCGCTCCGCCCGGATTCGCCTTCATCGTCGGATATCCGTCCGCATCCGTCTCCTTCGCCGCAAAATCGATCAGAAGCTCACCAAGAGCGATCACATCGTACATTCCAATACCTCCCTGCACTCATGGTGCAACAGTATATAGGAATCCCCCTTTCCTGTCACGACAGCTAAAAGGGGGATTTTCTTTATATTTTTACTGTTCTTTCATACAAACGGTCGGTCTCTTTAAGTCCTGCGAATTCATGTTCACCCACCGATCCATTCTTACATCTCCATGATCCCATGTGAGCGTCACATGATCCCAGAATGCCATTTCCGGATATCTCCATTCCATCATCAGGACATCCGGAGCTGTCCAGTAAGCGATCGCTGCGATTTTTGAGACAGGCTGTTCATACTGATGATGAAGATAAGCTCCCGTCATCGTCGTCGTGCCATGGATCCAGTGGTCCAGTCCGGCATGGATCTCATGAACTCCTCTGTCATCCTCCATCCGATAAATCAGATTCTTGCCTTCTGCCGGACACAGTTCTATTTTTCTGATTCCATCCACATGATTCTCAGGAGTCCATGTCATTTTTCTCAGGATCTCCTTATGTCCCGGTACAGAACAGTTTTTTCCTTCCAATGTCATCCGCAGAGCTTTCTGCTTCAGGACGTCATCCATAGTCCCGTCTGTGATCAGCCTTCCATCATTTTCTTTTACCGGATCGATCACCTCTTTCTGGAACAATTTCATCGCCTGATACCCGCTGTCTGCAGCTGTGACGGCAAATACCATATCTAAAGCCGGAACAAGTCCGCATGTCTGCCCGAACATTCCCCGGGCTGCCCAGATGTCTCCGGCATGTTCCCAGTGGAAGTTATACTGAAGTCCATCCACAGGATCCAATGGATCTGTATATCCGAGCGCATGATCGATCCATTCCTCCGAAATCAGCTGTTTTCCGTTCCACTTTCCTTTATTCAGGTAAAGCAGTCCGATTCGGAGCATGTCCCCTGTTGTGAGTGAAACTCCGTTTCCCCCCGAGCAGACACCTTCCGGGCTGAGCATCCATGGAAAGTCTGTCAGACCGATCTCCTTTCCGACTCTCTCCTGAACGAGTTCCCGGCATGTCTTTCCGGTAAGTTTTTGCACGATATAGGACAAAATGTAACTGTTTCCGCTGGAATACATGAATGTTTTCCCAGGCTCCTTATCAAACGGTATTTTAAAATACGCATCTTTCCAGCTTGTCTTTAAAGGTCTCCATTCGTTGCCGCCGACGGAGCGCTCCTGTCCGTTCCGCATGGTGATCATATTGCGGATCGTACATTTTTTTAAATACTCATTTGCTTCCGGCTCATATTCCGGAAAATACTTCAGGATCGGATTATCCAGATCCAGAAGACCATCATCATAAGCCAGAGCAACCGCCGTGTTGGTCAGTGTCTTCGTGAAGGAATGCATGATATGCGGAATCTCTGCTGCATACGGAGCATTATAAGCTTCAAATATCACGTTTCCATGTCTCGCGATCATGATCCCATGGATCTCGGAATCTGCTTTTTCACAGGCATTCAGAAAATTAACAATATATTCCGGATTCACTCCTTCTGCTGACGGCCACGAATATCTCAGTTCTGTTTTCATAGTCACTCTCTCCTTTTTAACGATCCATCTCTGTTAGAAGAATGGGAATACCTGCGGAAGGATCGCGATACATAAGATCCAGGAGATGATCAGCAGCGGCCAGCCAAATTTTGCAAAATCCTGGAATTTCAATTTTGTAAAGATCATCATGGTCTGATTTGTTCCTGATGCGATCGGTGTCAGGTAAGAGCAGCCGGCTCCGATTGCAATCGCAAGAACGATCGCCTGTGGGTTTGCTCCTAATGCATTTGCAATGGAGATACCTACCGGAGCCAGCATTCCTGCGCATGCCATGTTATTCATGAAAGAGGTCGCAATGGAAGCGCCGATACATAAAACTGCGGTGATCAGATACAGGTTTTTGGATTCGCCGATAATGTTGATGATCATATCGCCAAATACCTGTCCAAGCCCACTCTGGTTCATAACTGCGATCATTAAGTTGATGCCTGCACAGAACAGGATCATCTGTGAATCCAGAGATTCCAGTGCCTCTTTTGGTGTTACAACCGTTGTCAGAACTGCAACTGCGATCATTGCATATCCGATAAAGTTCGGATCGATCGAGATCACCTTCAGGGATTTTAATACAAGTGCTGCTACAAATACAAGGAATGTGATGCCAACGACCATCTGTTTTCTTCTCTGTCCGCTTGTAAGAGCTTTTTCTTCTGTCTCTTCGCCAAAATCATCATAAGATGCACACCAGCGGTTCATTACGATCATATAAATTCCGCCGACGATAAAGATCGGAATGCCAACCCATGCAAAATCAAGCATGCCGAACAGCTGGAGACCCGCTTCCTCTAATGCGGTGTTTGCATACACGTTCGTCGGAGTGCCGATCAATGTGATCGCGCCGCCAAGTGTCGTTGCAAAAATAACAAATAAAACCAGTTTGGAAAGGCTGATCCGGTTCTTTCTTGCAATACTCTTGAGAACCGGAAGGAATGCCAATGCTACATAACTGTTCTGAAGGACTGTAGAGATCAGTCCTGATACCAGATACACGATCGCAAAGATCATCATTTCTTTCTTTTTCCCTGTCTGGGAGCTTGTCATGTGATCCACGAAATCCCCGATGATGATGTCCAGACCGGTTGCTGCGATCATACCGGAAAACATACAGATAATGATCATCAGATGCAGGCTGGAGCTGTTAAGCACCGCATAAATATCTTTTGCCTCCATAACTTTTGCCAATAAAACAACGGGAGCCATGCAGATAAATGTCATCCAGTTCGGAAGTTTCGGGTGTGCCAGTACCGCCACAAAAATGATCAGACATACAAATGCCCATATTAATGTCGTACTCATGAAAATTTCCTCCTTCGTTGAAATTTCTTACTAAATTTCCCACAATCATTCAGTATCCTCATAGTTACGATTTTATGTCGGCCGACATCTTTCATCTGTCCTTATTGTAAAACATTCTCCCGATCTTTTCCAATGCCAAAACGAAAGAGGGGCATAGCTTTATGCTATGCCCCTTCAAAAAATCTATTCCTATTCCCTTTCCTTCATTTCCCATGTTCCAAAGCGCTGCATGATCTTCTTTTCACCTTCCCGGAGCGCACGTCTGATCAGAGCAATGCAGCATTTTTCCTCTTCCGAAAATATTTTGTTATGCAGATAAGCCACGCCGCAGGAGGAAGTCTCTTCGCCTTTGATCAGATAGACCTTTAAATTGGCTGACTGGTTCAGATAGGCCAGATGGCCGGTCGATACAATACAACATCCAAATCCATTCTCCGCTGCCTGCAAAGCAAGCGTACTGCTCGTCACGACCAGACGGGGAGCAATGCTGAGCTTTTGTTTCTCCAGGATCCGGTTGATCCCTTTTCTCACAAATGTTGTTTCATCCTGAAAAATATAATCCATCGGCGGGAGTTTTTTCATATCGATCACAGGGAACGATCCCTGTTCCCCATATTCCGCATACGTTTCGAGATCATATCGTTTCGGCACTACCAATACATAGAAATCACGGTACATCAGATCATAATCAACATTTTTTGAAAGGTCGGCCATTGGACCGATCACAAAGTCATATGCCCATTCCTTCAAGGCTTTCTCCATGTCTTTTGAGAAAATATTATATATTTCGACTCCACAGTCCGGGTATTTTTTCTCTACCTCCTTTACTACATCAAATGCGGCAAGAGAAGCAGCATTTAATGGCATTCCGATCCGGATCCGGCTCTTCTTTTCTCTTTTCAGTTCTTTCAGCTTGGAGTTCATCGTTTCTTTTAACAATTTTATTTCTTTTGCATATTCCAGATAAATTTTCCCAGCTGCTGTCAGCTCCGTTCCATTCAGCGTCCGAACAAACAGATTGACTCCCAGTTCATTTTCCAGGTTTGAAAGGTACCGGCTCAGCGATGGCTGGCTGATATACAGCATTTCCGCTGCCTGCGAAATACTTTTGCATTCTGCCACAGCGATCACATAATCAATACTTCTGTCCATATCCTTTCCCCTTTTCGCAATTTATAGCAAATAAATCCGTCTTTCCTCTTCTGCGTTTCTATTTCCATTCAGTATACCAGAAAAAAGGAATTTCTGCCAGAAGCCGGCGCCCGCATTCCAATAAAAATGTAAGTGATTTCCTGCAGGATCATAAAAAGCCGGGAATTCCCGGAAGATCCCAGCCTCACCATCGCTGAGATCGCCCAGAATACCGGCTTTTCCTCACAGGGTTATTTTACAAACTGCTTTAAGCGAATCTTTGGATGCACGCCAAACAAATACCGGAAACAGTGAGTCAATGCCACTCCACATAACACCGGCCTCATCGCCTAAATACATCTTTCCATTTATCCCTATATTCTCTCCAGGACCACATCTTCCTCCGGAATACTCGGAATCCCGCCCGACTGTGTTGTCGAAAGACTCGCCGCCGTGCAGGCAAACTTGCCGATAAAGACAAGTTCTTCCACTCCCAGCTCTTCCGGCTTCTTCCCGGTCTTTAAGAGTCTTGAAACAGCACTCCCGCCGAAGATATCCCCGGCTCCTGTCGTATCGATCGGTTTTACCTCCGGGCACTTTGCGTATGCAGCGCCGTTTTGGTTCGCTAGGTACGCCCCCTTCGGTCCCATCGTGATCATCGCGAGGCGGATCCCGAACTCATCGAGGAGCTTCTTCGCCGCCTCTTTCTCATCCGTGATCCCCCAGAGGAACTCCACTTCCTCATCACTGATCTTCACCACATCGGCATGTGCAAGTCCCCATAAGATCTGCTCCTTTGCCGCATCCGTTGTCTCCCAGAGCGGAAGTCTTAAGTTTGGATCAAACGTGATGAATTTTCCCTGTCTCTTCGCATATTCCACACATTTTTTCGTCGCCGTGCGCACCGGATCATCCGTGAGGCTTAAGGTTCCGAAATGGAAGACCGATGCCTCATCGATCATCGCAAGGTCGATCTCCTCAAAGCTCAGTCTCGTATCCGCTCCCGGTTTTCTTGCGAAACTGAAGGAGCGGTCTCCTTCCGGCGAGAAGGTCACAAACGCCAGCGTCGTAAACACCGACGGATCAGTCACGATCCCCTTTGTCTCGATCCCGGCTTTCTCAAATGTCTTTAAGAGGAGCTTTCCGAACGCATCATCTCCGACTTTCCCGAGAAATGCCGTCTTCATTCCGTATTTATTTAACGCTGCAAGGAAATTTCCCGGCGCTCCGCCCGGATTCGCCTTCATCGTCGGATATCCGTCCGCATCCGTCTCCTTCGCCGCAAAATCGATCAGAAGCTCACCAAGAGCGATCACATCGTACATTCCAATACCTCCCTGCACTCATCTTCCAGCTGTTTTATCTCGTCTTTTCCGTCCAGGATCTGGAATCGGATCCGGTTCTCATGTTTCTCAAATGGCTTTAAACTCTGCGTCTTTCCGGCCCGCCCGTCAAATCCGCAGTTCGTCGGCTCCAGCGCCATCGCAAAATCTCCGGCCGCCGTGCTCTTCCACTGGGTCAGGTAGGGGATCACAGATTTTTCAAAACGAATGCAGAGCCCAATCTGCAGCTCGTCATTGACAAATGCCGCAAACGTATTTCCATTACGATCCGCTGCCAGCTCATGCTGGAATACCTGCTCCGGCGCATGCTCCACCGGCTCCTCCATGACGTTCCAGGCCGCCGCGCCTGCCTTTGCGTCCGCATCTCTCGGACCGCAGAAGATCGATGGCATCACGACCCGCAGCCCCGGCACCAGAAACGGGTATCCGGCATTGCAGTGATAGAGAAAACAGAGCGGCTGGTCCTCAAAGCCCTGATTTTCGATCTCGTCCGTGAATACGATCTCCCGGCTGCCGTAAGTCGTCTCAATCGTTCGTCTGAGTACCAGGTTTTCACCAAAGATCTGTGCCTCCCGCATCTCCCCGGACACCAAAATCTTATACTCCCCGTTCTCCCAGAACGCGTCCATGGAGATCTTTTCCGCCGGGGTTGTTCTCATCCGTCCGTGAACCGGATATTCCACACCGTCCACCACCCGGTTTCCGTGGACATTTCCAAGACCGCAGGTGAACATCGCGCCGCCCATAATGGAGCGCACCGCCTCGTCTCCCGCAGTATCATAGGGATTTCTCCCCTGAAGCCCCGGTTTTGTGAGGAGACTTAAGTTGATCCCCTTATACCGGATCCAGGCCGGGTCCAGGCATTTATCGAGCATCAGCGGAAGCTCCAGCGGTCCATTATGAATCATCGCACAGCGAAGTCCCGCTGCCCGCCCATCCTGAAATTCCATCTGACGGACTCCGGCGATCTGATCCATATGACCGCAGACCGCCATCAGCGTTTTCTGATCTGTCATCTATTTTGCCTCCGGATATTCGTTGCACAGCAGACGATACGGTGCTTCATCCTCCTCGATCTCCGGGAATCTTCCCATCTTCTCATAGAAACGGTTGTCCACGTTGTCATCGTTGCACTGGCTGACCTCACCTAAGAGAACCGGGCCGCTGCCCTCTTCCACCTCGAAATCATGGTACATGTACGGGTAGATGGAAATGCTCTCGCCGGGAGTCAGGCGCACCTGGGTGCCGGCCGGAACGACCATCTCTCTGCCGTCCACATGGACATGGACATCGTTCACTTTATCAAGGTCCTCATCCTTTGTGGAATTGTATACACGAATCAGCACATTTCCGCCGCCGCGGTTGATGATGTCCTCCATCTTTGACCAGTGGAAGTGCATCGGAGAATACTGTCCTTCTTTGATATACAGGAGTTTTTCCGCGTAGGATTTTGTATATTTGTCCTTCATTTTCAGGTTTCCGTTCCGGATCGTGATCAGGGAGAACCCGACTTTATCAAAATCACCGAGACCGTAGTCTGTGATATCCCAGCCTAACATATTGTCACGGATCTCATCGTAATCATGTCCTTTTTCCTTCCACTCTTCCGGTGTGAAATTACAGAACGGCGGGATCGCAAATTGGTATTCCCTGATCATCTGTTCCATCTCTTTTAAAGCCGCGTTGATCTCACTGCGTTTCATACAAATGTCCTCCTGTCCCTGATATGCAGGAACGCCGATCCTTGCGGTCCGGCGTTCCATTGCGTTACATGGTTCAGTAACTGTCCGCCGCGCGGAAGCTACCGTTATTTTAATTCATTTTCGTGTTGATTTCCAGCTTATTGCTTTATTAGTTCTTCTTCAGAACGGATACACCAGTATCACTCACAGCGCCGCCGAGTTCTTCTCCCTCTAATGCTCTGACAGCTGCCTTTACGCCCTCTTTACCCATGACATCCGGGTTCTGAGCCATTGTGCAGAGGAGATATCCATCGTTGATGAGGTTCATGATCGCATCAGATTTATCGAAGCCTACGCCTACGATGTCTGTCTTTCCGGATGCCTTGATGGCATTACCGGTACCGGTTGTGGATCCCTCGTTGCAGCCGAAGATACCGACAACACCCTGTGTGATATAGTTCTCAGCGATAGTCTGGGACTTCGCTGCGTCACCTTCGCCGTACTGGGTCTCCATAAGCTCGTAGCCTTTTCCTTCGAATGCGGAACGGAAGCCGGCTTCTCTCTTAACTGTGGAATCTGTTGCTGCGTTTACGTTTACGATACCGATCTTACCGGATGTGATGCCTGCTGCCTCGAGAGCCTTGATCATCTCATCGCCTGCTGTCTTACCGGCTGCCTCGTTGTCTGTGGAGAAGGTTGCCTCTGCCTCTACGTTTGCCGGAGAGTCAACATACACGATCTTCACGCCTGTGGAAGCTGCTTCCTTTAATGCGGAAGAGATCGCATCCGGGCCGTTTGCTGCTACGATAATCGCCTCATAGCCGCCTGCGACTGCGTTGTTCACACACTCGATCTGCTGCGCATCGTCCTTTGTGTTCGGGGACATGAAGCTTACGGTTACGCCAAGTGCCTTTGCCTCCGCCTGAGCACCCTCATTTAAGGTTACCCAGTGCTGGTCGATGGAGTCCATGGTGATCAGCGCGATCTTCCAGTCCTTTGTTGCTGTCACGTCGGTTGTTCCTGCTGCATCCTCAGTGTTGCCTGCCTTGATGACAGAGACACCTGTATCCGTTACAAGACCGCCAAATGTCTCGCCCTGAAGCGCGCGGACAGCTGCCTCAACACCGTCTCTACCCATGAGATCCGGGTTCTGAGCCATTGTGCAGAGAAGATATCCGTCGTTGATAAGGTTCATGATCGCGTCAGATTTATCGAAGCCAACGCCGATGATGCCTGTATTGCCGGATGCCTTGATGGCATTACCGGTACCGGTCGTGGAACCTTCGTTGCAGCCGAAGATACCGACAACGCCCTGTGTGATGTAGTTCTCAGCGATGGTCTGGGACTTCGCCGCGTCACCTTCGCCATACTGTGTCTCCATAAGTTCAAAATCGGTTCCTTCGAATGCCTTGCGGAATCCGGCTTCTCTCTTAACGGTGGAATCAGTTGCCGCATTTACGTTTACAATACCGATCTTACCGGATGTAACGCCTGCGTCCTTGAGTGCTTTTAACATCTCATTTCCTGCTGTTGTACCGGCAGCCTCGTTGTCTGTGGAGAAGGTTGCCTCTGCCTCCACGTTTGCCGGAGAGTCAACGTATACGATCTTAATGCCCGCGTCCTTTGCTTCCTTCAGTGCAGAAGAGATCGCGTCCGGGCCGTTTGCCGCTACGATGATCGCCTGATAACCGCCTGCGACTGCGTTGTTTACGCACTCGATCTGCTGGGCATCATCCTTCGTGTTCGGGGACATAAAGCTTACAGTCACGCCGAGCTTTTTCGCCTCTTCCTGAGCGCCCTCATTTAAGGTTACCCAGTGCTGGTCGATGGAGTCCATGGTGATCAGTGCAATCTTATAATCGCCGACTTCTTTGGACGGAGCACCTGTGGTGGACTCTGCCTCTGCAGACGCAGCTGCGGATTCTGCGGGTTTCTGGCTGGAACAGCCGGTGATGCTGGCTGCCGCAAGGGCTGCACAGCTTAACAGTGCCAATACTCTCTTTTTCATAAAAATCCTCCTTAATATTTCTTATATGTAACCCCCTAAAGTTGCCTGGGTTAAATATACTTGATAAAATGTTGTCAGGCAGCCAGACGGACTGTGCGCCCGCACGCAAGTAGCAGCTGCGTTTTTACTTAGTTGCTTTCTTTCCAAAGTTTCCGGAACGGACAACTACGTCTAAAAGTACGGAGAATACAACGATGATACCGATGACCAGTCTCTGGATGCCGACCTGTGCACCGATCATGTTCAGTCCGTTCTCAAGTGTCTGCCATACAGCCGCGCCTGCGAATGTACCGAGCAGAAGTCCTGTTCCGCCGAGCGGGGAGATGCCGCCGATAACGCCGGCTGCAACGCCGTACATCTCGTACATGTTTCCTGCTTCCATGTTGCCCATTCCTGCCTGTGCGCAGAGGATATAACCAACGACACACGCGCAGACAGCACTTACCAGATATGCCTTAATTGTTGTATTTACAACATTCACACCGGACAGTTTCGCAGCATCCACGTTGGAGCCGATGGCGTAAATATGTCTTCCTGTACGGGTCTTTGAGAGCAGGAAGAAGAAGATCAGAAAGATCACGAGAGCGATCCAGAAGGTGTTGTAAACACCAAGTGTCTTTCCATAATAGAAGAAGTTCTGGAACTTATCTCCTGCTTCCTTTCCGATACCGGTGGCGATGGCGTCCGTGTTTCGGTTATTGTTGACCATGTAGGCAACGCCTCGTGTCACGAACATGGTACCAAGGGTCGCAATAAACGGCGGAAGCTTAAACTTTCCGACTAACATACCGTTTACAACACCTGTGACCAGACAGCATATCATTGCAACTGCCATGGCCACGAACGGGTTCACGCCCATCGCCATCAGGGTTGCCGAGATCATGGCGCTCATTCCGACCATGGAGCCGATGGAAAGATCGATATTTCCGGTGATCAGAAGATAGCTCTGTCCGACGCCGATCAGAAGATATTTTGACATGGATCGTAAAAGGTTCATGACATTCTGTCCGGCAAATACTTTACGGTCGATAAGACCGAACGCTACATAAATAATGATGAGACCTGCGAAGGCGGTGATGACCGCTCCCATTCCGCGCGTTCCCAGGATCCGCTTTACTGCGCTCTGTTTCTTTTCATTCATCATCCTGTCCTCCCTCATCCAACGGCTTTCTTTTGCTCGAACTCAGTTGCGAACTTCAGTACCTCGTTCTGGGTCGTCTCTTTCGCTATGACCTCACCGGTGATCCTTCCGTCACACATGACGATGACACGGTCCGCGATTCCTAAGACCTCCGGCATCTCCGAGGAGACGAACATAACGGCGATTCCCTGTTTCTTCAACTGGTTCATCAGGTTGTAGATCTCGACCTTCGCTCCTACGTCGATGCCTCGCGTCGGCTCGTCGAAGATCACGACCCTCGAGTTTCTCGCCAGCCATTTTCCAACAACGACCTTCTGCTGGTTTCCACCGGAGAGGTTGCCCGCATTAACTTCCACCGTCGGGGTCTTGATCAGAAGATCCTTCACTGCTTTCTCACAGAGGTCATCCTCCTGCTTTCTGCTGATAACACCAAGCTTGCTGCAGATCAGATCCAGATTCGGAAGCGCCAGATTGTGGCGGATGCTCAGTTTCGTGCAGAGGCCGTCTTTTTTGCGGTCCTCCGGTGCCAGAACGATTCCGGCTTTGATAGCGTCCATCGGACAACTGATCTTTACCTCTTTTCCATCCAGAAAGATCTCTCCGCCTGTCTTCGGGTCAACGCCGAAGATCGCTCTCGTGGTCTCGGTGCGCCCCGCTCCCATCAGTCCCGCAAATCCGACGATCTCGCCTTCGTAGAGGGAAAAGTTGATGTCGCGGACGAGACGCCCGGCATTTAAGTTTCTGACCTCGAAGATCTTCTTTCCTTTCGGGCAGGAGACTCTCGGGAACTGTTCTTTGATCTCACGGCCGACCATGTTCGCAATGATCTGATCCATAGTCATATCCTTAAAGTTTCCGTCTGTGATATACTGGCCATCCCGCATGATCGTTACACGGTCAACGATGGCCTTGAGTTCCTCCAGACGATGGGAAATATAGACGATTCCGCATCCGTCCGCCTTTAACTGACGGATGATCCGGAACAGCTCGTCGATCTCCTTCGCTGTCAGGGATGAGGTCGGTTCGTCCATGATGAGGATCTTTGCGTGGATCGAAAGTGCTTTTGCGATCTCGACCATCTGCTGCTTGGATACCGGAAGATCGCCGACGGTCTGTCTCGGATCGATATCGATCTTTAAGTCCCCAAGGATCTTTTCCGCTTCCGCTTCCATCTCCCTGTCATTTAAGACGATCCCGTTTACTTTTTCTCTTCCGAGGAACATGTTTTCCGCAACCGATAAATGGCGGCACATGTTTAATTCCTGATGAATGATCGCGACGCCGACGGCCTGTGCCTGTTTCGGAGTCAGATTCTCATATTCCGTTCCGAAGATCGTCATCGTCCCGCTGTCCTTCGTATAGACGCCGCTTAAGATCTTCATCAGTGTGGATTTCCCCGCTCCGTTCTCTCCGAGAAGTGCCATGACCTCACCGGAACGGAGTTCAAAATTCACATGATCCAGGGCTTTTACGCCCGGAAATGTCTTGACGATGTCTTTCATTGAAACAATTACTTCGCCCATCTTCTCCCCCGCTTTCTGTCTACTCCCTTTGCAGCTGTTTTGCACCTTCATCCGGCGTTTGCAGCCACATTTTCGATTTTATTTCGTATGCATCGCAACACTCAGCGCCGCAATATCTCCGATCTTCTCTCCCAGTCCTGCCGGAAGGATCCTGCAGGCCTTCACGTTTCCGGGCAGTGCCTCTTTTTCAATGACGGCTTCCATGCCCGCTTTCATGTACTCTCCGGCCCGCGCGTAGATGCTTCCGATGACAATCGCCTCCGGATTAAAGAGATCGATCAGGATTGCCAGAAGCTTTCCGAGATTTTCGCCGATCTCGTTCCAGAGTGCCAGCGCCTCAGGATCACCTTCCGCCGCCCGTTTTCCGAGTTCTTTTGCAGTTCCTTTTCCGTACTGGGCGATCCCGCCGCCGCTCACATATCCCTCAAAGGATCCGGCTTTTCCGTGACCGATATGTCCGGTCTCAAAGAGTCTTAAATGGCCTGTCTCGCCGGCCATTCCGGTACTCCCTTCATAGAGTCTCCCGTTTAAGATCAGTCCCGCGCCGATTCCCGTTCCGAAGGTGAGAAAGATCATGTTCTCCGTGCCTTTTCCGGCTCCGAACTTCCATTCCGCCACTGCGCAGGCATCCGCGTCGTTCTTTAAGTACGCCGGGACCTTAAATCTCTCCGTCAGCATGTCCGTGATCGGCACCTCGTCCCAGCCCGGCAGATTCGGCGGTCCTAAGATCACGCCCGTCTTACTGTTTAACGGTCCGCCACAGCTGACACCAATGGAGGTTACATGCTCATTCATGAGCTCCGAAACGCCCTCAAAGATCTCTTTTAAGGTCTCGTCCTTCGTTTTCGTCGCGAATTTTTTCTTTTCGAGGATATTTCCTGCCGCGTCCCCACGGATCACCGATATCTTCGTTCCGCCGATATCAATCCCTATGTATTCGTTCATATGATCCTCCTGTTAGTTCCATCTTACATGAAAAATCTCCCCCCTAACAGAGGACAATCCTACGGTTATGGGGGACAATATTTTGATGTATACAACAGCCTGATCTTTCTTACGGTCAGCGCAGCGGGGTGCACAGACCTGCTATACAATGTTATTGCCAGAACGAGTGCTCTACCTCACAATACGTTTGAACTCGCTCCTGTCATACGATGCCGCAACTTTCCCCTGTTCCACCACAAGCAGACGGTCGGAAATGTCCATGGTATCTGAGACGCTGGAGGTGATCATAAGGATCGCCGTTCCCTGCTTCTGGATCTCCCGCAGGGCATTTAAGATCTTCATTCTGCAGAACATATCTCCTTTCGCCAGCGGCTGGATGCAGATCATGACCCGCGGTCTGAGAAGATTCATCTTATGGTAAAGCAGCGCGAACTGGTCTTCCTGCGGGATATCCCGGACGCAGGGAGCATCGATCACAGGACCTGCGATCGGACGGTACTCCGAGTGGATGCTCTTATAGATCTTCCCCGGGATCAGGCTCTTCTTCAGCTTCCGATCGAGAAGAAATGTCAGATTCTCCATATAACTCATTTCCAGAAACAAAAGACGGTTCACCCCGTCCGCCGGAATTACAGCGATCCCCTCATCCAGATAATTCCCTGCTTTTTTCTGCGTATAAGTCACATGATCCACCGTGATCCATCCGGACTTACACCGCATTTTCCCGGTCATAAGGTCCATCATGTCCCCGGCGATCTTATTTTCCTTATCAAGGAGCGTCACACACTCCCCACGGTGTAAAATAAACCTCAGCCCGTTCAGATTTCCGGCCCCCACCGTGTGAAAATGCAGGATTCCGTCATCGTTCTCCTGTTCATTTTCCGTCGACAGGATCTTCCATTCCGAAATGTACGGTGCCATGTTCTCATCCGTCATCTCATCCCGCTCAAAGACCTTGTAGATATACCCGTCAGAAAAAAGGGCTGTCCGGTCCGCGATCTTAAAGAGCTCCTGATGGTGGTTTCCGATATAGAGGACAGAGATTCCCTCTTTCCGGATCTTCTTTAACATCCGCTGAAATTTATAAAGCTCATATTCGCTCAGGTAGTTTGACGGATTGTCCACGATGACCAGATGGCAGCCGGATAACAATGCTTTTCCGAGCTCCACAAAGCACCGCTCCAGCTCCGAAAGGTTTTCCACCCGCTTATTGAGCTCGACCTCAAGTCCCTGTTCTCCCATAAACCGTACTGCCTGCTGAAAGATCACCTGTTCGTTGATAAAGTACTTTTTAAAGCCTTCCCGCAGGATAAAAAGGTTGTCCACAACGCTTAAACCCTGCACGAGATGGCTCTTCTGTTCGATGAGCGCCACCTTATTGGACTCCCCGCTGCTGTAGGAGTAGCTGTTTACGGTCTTCCCGTCATACCAGACAGACCCCAGCGTAATCGGATCGTTCCGGCAGATCAGATCCACCATCTCCTTCTGGCCTTTCCGGTTCCGCGCCACGAGACCAAAGATCTCACCGGCAAACATCCGGAACTCCAGATTATCTAAAAGCTGCTCCCCATCCCGTTCCAGACTCACATGGGAAATTCTGAGAAGCTCCTTTCTCACCGCCATCCCCCCTGCCTGTTTTCTTCCCGCACAAGAGGAAGCTCTACCACAACATCGGTTCCGACTCCCTCTTTGCTGTAAACTTGGATGCCATATTCCTCGCCGAAAAGCAGTTTGATCCGCCGGTTGACGTTCACGACGGCGATTCCGCCTCTGGTCTGCTTTTTCTCCCCGTCTTTTTCCGGGTCGTCCGTCTCGTCGCCCAGGCGGCGCAGTTTTTCATTCAGTTCTTTTAACTTCGCGTCCGTCATTCCCTGTCCGTCATCGGAGATTCTGATATAAAGCCGTTCCTCGCTGGCACTAATGCGGATCACCAGGTGGCCTTTTCCGATCTTCCTCTCGATTCCGTGGTAAATAGAGTTCTCAACGATGGGCTGCAGCGTCAGTTTTGGGAGCTTGCACTGTAAAAAGTCCATTTCACTGAAATCATCGTCCCCGTCCCGCTCGTAGCGGATGCTGAGATCCAGTTTTGAACCGAAACGGAACTGCTGGATATAATAGTAATTTTCGATATTGGCCAGTTCGTCCTCCAGCGTCACAAGATTTTCCAGATCTGAGATCGTGTACCGGAAAAAGGTCGCCAACGCCTCCGTCATCTCCGCGATACTGTCAAGCCCCGCGATCAGCGCCTCGCTTCGGATTCCCTCCAGTGTATTGTAGAGGAAATGTGGGTTGATCTGGTTCTGAAGTGCCAGATACTCCGCCTGTTTTTTCGAGATCGCGATCAGGTTGCTGCGGTCGATGATCTCGTTTAAGCGCAGAATTGCCTGCTCACTCTCCGGTGAAAACGGATAGCGGACCTTAAACAGGTCTTCCATGACGTATCCCATGACAAACTGCTCGTATATCTTCCTCGTCTCCCTGTACGGCACAAGAACCAGGCGATGGACCGCTGCCGCCAGCATGAGAAAGAGTGCGGTAAAAAGCGTCGGTGCTGCAAGGGACCGCATCTCCCGGATGTGCACAAGCCACATTTCCGCTAAGACCATTCCGATCAGCCCGGCCGCGAGAAGTGCGCACCATTTGATCCGGACTGACAGATAGTTTTTTTTATCGGTATGTTTCTTTTCCATCAAGAGTACAGCTTTCTGTATTCCTTGGGCTTTAGACCCGCATATTTCGTAAACGATTTTGTGAAATACCGGACATCGCTGTAGCCGACCTTCCCGCAGATATCAGCCACCGTGTCATTCGTCTCCTTTAAAAGCTTCTTCGCCATATCCATCCGGACCTTAGAAAGGTATTCCAGAAATGTTATTCCCGTGTCTTTCTTGAATAACGTGCTAAGATAAGTAGGTGAGAGATCCGCGATCTGGCTTACCTCCTCCAGCGTCAGTGGTTCCCCGAAATGCTCTTCCACATACTTTTTCACAAGACGGATCGGACGGTTCTCATCCTGGCGTTTTAATCTGGATGCCTTCTCATAAGAACTCGTGAGCCGTCTCGTCATGTAATCGAAAAGCTCCGCCGCATCGGCACAGTTGTCGGCACTGATGCTGAAGTTTTCCATGAAATTTTCCTCCACCGGCAGGCGATATTTTTTCATAAAGAAGAGATACTGGTTGCAGATCTCCTTTGTCATCTGCAGGATCTCATGACCGCTGATCTCCTTTGCCGCCAGCATTTTTGTCTTTAAATAGATCAGTTCTTCCCGCACCGCAAAGGCATCCAGGCTCTCAAGTGTGTGGGAAATCTGGTCGTTAAATTTTGCGAAGATCTCGCTGTCCGCGAAGGACTCGCCGCTTTCAATACTCCCTTCCATCAGCTTTCCGGTCCCGCCAAGCAAACGTTCCTCGATCAGGAGTCTGGCATTTTTTAAGGAAATCCCGATCTCTGAAAGACGCCCCACACCTTCTCCCAATGCCATCGTCACAGCCAGATTTTTTAAGATATCTCCCTGGACTCTGATCTCAGAAAGCAGGGCTTTCATCTGTCTGCGGATCTGCATTCTGTCATCCGGATCATAATTCAGCAGGAAAAAATGGAACCCGTTTAACTCCGTCAATTCTGCTTCCATTACATACCCGTTTAAAAGCTTTCCTGCCGCAGCCTGCACTTTCTCCGCCATAAACCGGACATTCTTTTCCTCATCGCACACGCGTCCGTCAAGCTTTAAGATCGCAATACTGAATTCCCCCGGCTCAAAGTGATAGTGGAATTCCCGGTTGATGCGATCCAACGGCTGCGTCAGGACTTCTTTATTTCTTCTCCCCACAAGATCCTGCAAAAATGCCTGCCTGAGATTCTTCTCATCGCTCCGGATCGCCCGCTGTCTCTTTTCCTCCAGGCTTAACTGCTCTGTCTGCTCCTTAAAGTGAGCGCTGAGCCGTTTTAAGGTCTCCGTCAGCTCATCCTTCCGGATCGGTTTTAAAAGATACGCGTTTACCCCGTAGCGGATCGCCATCTGCGCGTATTCAAAATGGCGGTAACCGCTGATGATCACAAACTCTGTGTTCGGAGCTTCCTCTTTTCCCAACCGGATCAGGTCCAGCCCGTCATATCCCGGCATCCGGATATCCGTGATCACGATATCCGGATGAAATTCTTTTATTTTTTCCAACGCCTCGATCCCGTTCTCGGCAACTGCGACAACCTCCATCCCAAGCACGTCCCAGTCCACAAGCTTCTCGATCAGCTGGCACACCTTGCTCTCGTCGTCGGCGATCAGTACTCTCAGCATCCGCAATTCCCCCCTGTTTCCCCCGAAAGTAATATAATTTCATTGTACCCCGCATGGGACATTTCCGTCAACCAATATGAATTGCTGCCCTTTGCGTTTTTGGTCCGACCTTTTATTTCCACTTGACTTCCCCCACAACATCTGGTATATATAGCTTATACCGATCATATGACTGACGGATAAGTGGATAAACCACGTGAAGTATGATCGAAGAAAGCCGACCGTCTGGGCAATCATAGCGCAGACCGTGGGCTGTTTTTTTGCCCTTTTGTCTGATTGCGCATTCTGCGCCGCGCTGTGATTCTGTAACAGCTGAGATCTCCCTGAAGAGAAAATTTCCCATATGGCGGATTTTGATAATGATTCTCATTTAATGTATTGTCTTTTCCTGTCAAGGTCTGTTATAATGGCGAAGCATTTCTTCACAACCGAAGATTTCAGAATGATCCCTTTTTAAACAAATGGTAATGTAAACAAGGAGGAACCACCATGTCTGAACAGAATACCCGAAACGGAAACGCTGATGTTTTCAAAAAAGCCTGGAGAGGATTTCAGGGCGCAAAATGGACCGACGAGGTCAATGTCCGCGAATTCATCCAGAATAACTATACCCAGTACGACGGAACCGAGGATTTCCTCGCAGCTCCGACCGAAGCTACTGATAAACTCTGGGGACGTCTTCAGGAGCTCCAGAAAGAGGAGCGCAAAAAAGGCGGCGTCTTAGAGTGCGAGACTGAGATCGTATCCAGCCTGACCTCCTACGGCCCGGGCTATATCGATGAGAGCTTAAAAGATCTTGAGACCATCGTCGGACTCCAGACAGACAAGCCGTTAAAGCGTGCTTTCATGCCTTACGGCGGAATCAAGATGGCTGAGGAAGCTGCCGAAACTTACGGATATAAGGTAAATGAGAAGTTCCACAAGATCTTCACGGAGTACCACAAGACACACAATCAGGCAGTCTTTGACGCTTACACCCCTGAAATGAAAGCTGCCCGCCACTGCCATATCGTAACCGGTCTTCCGGATACCTACGGCCGCGGACGTATCGTCGGTGACTACCGCCGCGTGGCCCTCTACGGTATCGACTTCCTGATCGAAGAGAAGAAGAAAGACCTGGATTTCTGCGGAAACGGCGCAATGTACGATGAGATCATCCGCCAGAGAGAGGAGATCGCAGAGCAGATCCGTGCCTTAAAGGGTATGAAAGAGATGGCAAAGATCTACGGCTATGACATTTCCGGTCCGGCAACAAACGCAAAAGAAGCGATCCAGTGGCTTTATTTCGGCTATCTTGCCGCTGTTAAGACCCAGAACGGCGCAGCTATGAGCGTTGGACGTATCTCCACCTTCATCGATATTTATGTAAACCGTGACCTCGAGGAAGGAACACTTACCGAGTCCCAGGCACAGGAGCTGATCGACCATATGACCATGAAATTCCGTATGGTGAAGTTCGCAAGAATCCCGTCCTACAACCAGCTCTTCTCCGGCGATCCGGTTTGGGCGACACTGGAAGTTGCAGGTCTCGGACAGGATGGACGTCACATGGTAACAAAGACAGATTTCCGTTTCCTCCATACTTTAGAGAACATGGGTCCGTCCCCGGAGCCGAACCTGACGGTACTTTACTCCTCCCGTCTCCCGGAGAATTTCAAAAAGTACGCGGCAAAGATCTCCGTTGACACATCCTCGATCCAGTATGAGAATGATGATGTGATGCGTCCGGTATGGGGCGATGACTACAGCATCTGCTGCTGCGTATCCGCTACCCAGACAGGTAAAGAGATGCAGTTCTTCGGAGCACGCGCAAACCTTGCGAAGTGCCTGCTCTACGCGATCAACGGCGGTAAAGACGAGAAGTACAAGACAAAGGACGGAAAGCCGATGCAGGCTGGTCCGGAGTACGCACCGATCACCTCCGAGTATCTTGATTATGACGAGGTGATGCATAAGTATGACCTGATGATGGACTGGCTGGCAGGAATCTATGTAAACATCCTGAACCTGATCCAGTATATGCACGATAAATATTACTATGAGGCAGCTGAGATGGCTCTCATCGATACCGATGTACGGCGTACCTTCGCAACCGGTATCGCAGGCTTCTCCCACGTGGTAGACTCCCTCTCCGCGATCAAGTACGCAAAGGTAAAGGTTGTCCGCGACGAGAACGGCATGGCGACAAGCTTCGTAACAGAGGGTGATTTCCCGCGTTACGGAAACGATGACGACCGCGCGGATGATATCGCGGTTTGGCTGTTAAAGACATTCTTAAAGAAGGTTAAAAAGTACCACACCTACAGAAATTCCGAGCCGACTACTTCGATCCTTACGATCACATCCAATGTGGTTTACGGTAAGGCAACAGGCGCTCTCCCGGATGGCCGTGCAGCATTTACACCATTTGCTCCGGGCGCTACTCCGTCCTACGGCGCTGAGCAGAACGGTCTTCTCGCTTCCTTAAACTCCGTTGCAAAGCTTCCGTATGAGTACGCTCTCGACGGAATCTCCAACACTGAGACCATCGCTCCGGGCGCACTCGGACATTCTGAGGATGAGAGAAAGAACAACCTTGTCCATGTTCTCGACGGATATTTTGACCAGGGCGCGCATCACCTCAACGTGAATGTATTCGGTCTTGATAAGCTGAAGGACGCGATGGAACATCCGGAGAAGCCGGAGTACGCAAACTTCACGATCCGCGTTTCCGGTTATGCTGTTAAATTTATTGATCTGACAAGAGAGCAGCAGCTTGACGTCATCGCAAGAACCTGCCACGAGGCAATGTAAATTTATCCATTTAAAATCAGCCGGGAATGTTGTTTATTCCCGGCTGAGTCTAAATTATGAAGTTTTTTTCTGTCTTGGCATTGAGGTTTTAGTGTTTGCGCTTTTGCACCGCACTGCTCATTTTACCTTTATTTTTATCCCCGGCAGATTCCGGGAGAAGGGAAACTTTTATATGGAAACAACAGGCTACATTCACTCCATCGACAGTTTTGGTTCCGTAGACGGACCCGGCGTCCGCTTTGTGACATTCCTTCAGGGCTGCCATATGCGGTGCCGGTATTGTCATAATCCGGATACATGGAAATTAGCGAACGCTGCTGCCGTTTCTGAGCAACAGATCTCCGAAAACGCAGCTGAAGCTCATGCGAACACTGTCCAAAATACAGCTTCTGACAGCGCAGCGCCTTCTTCCGTCTGTAATTATAAAGAAATGACCCCCTCTGCCCTGATCAGACAGGCGCTCCGCTACAAACGCTACTGGGGCAAAGAGGGCGGCATCACGGTCAGTGGAGGCGAGCCGCTCTTACAGATCGATTTCATGAATGAACTTTTCCGTCTTGCAAAAGAAAACGGCGTCGGCACAGTGCTTGACACCGCGGGACAGCCGTTTACAAGAGAAGATCCATTTTTCTCAAAGTTCACCGATCTCATGGAAAATACCGATCTTGTCATGCTGGACTTAAAACACATCGATCCGGAAAAGCACCGCGCTCTCACCGGCCATACCAACGAAAATATCCTGGCTTTCGCCAGATACCTGAATGAGATCGGCAAACCCATGTGGATCCGCCACGTCCTCGTCCCCGGCGTGACCGATGACAATGAGAATCTTCACGGCATCCGTGCGTTTTTAGATACGCTGTCCAATGTAAAAAAAGTGGAAGTTCTTCCGTACCATACACTCGGCATCTACAAATGGGAGTCCCTTGGAATCCCGTATACCTTAAAAGATGTGGATCCGCCGACTGCGGAGACGGTGAAGCGGGCAGAAGAAATTCTGGGGTGTTCGAAATAAGTTTTCTGCATACAGACTCTCTGATCTATACCTGCACTTTTCTCTAAAACTTCAGAAATCACAATTTGTTTCTCAAATCACTGTGATTTTCATATTCCTTTTTCTCGCTGTTCATATAAGTAAAACACGTACTGTCTAAAATTGAGCTCTATCCAACTCCAGTCAGTACGTGTTTCTCTTATTTTTTCTGATTATAAATTTTCTTCAAATCCTCAATCGCGAGAACCGGATCCATCGTATGAAACATCATATAATTTCGTTTCATAACTTCGACCGGTGCTTGTTTGTATATCTTTTTGCTATCCTCACCGCTGTAGTAATGCCAATAACGATAAATGTAGCCAATCCAATACAGGACATCTTTTGAAAATACTTCTCCGCCAACCGACACTTTATTGCCAGCATTATCCACAACTTCCTCCAAGAGATATTCTTCCCCTGCCCATTGCATACGATTATATTTTGAGTCAAGCGCCCTTGACACATCTGAATTCATAAACACACGAATGAATTTTATACTATCATACTTCTGATTCGCTGATAGCTCAAATAATCTCCCCTGTATATCACATAATTTTAACGCTATTTCATCCAAATTTGTACCTCTTTTTACCGCAAAACACATTTTCTAAAAAGAAAAGCGGAGCAAACATCGTATCCACAATGCCGCTCCGCAAAAGTTAAACTTTTTCCATGTATCTATATTTTATGCTGTCTTGAACCAATTGTCAACCACTAATTTGAGAAAATTAAATGTACTACTAATCATTGAATTTGATAGATAATACTCCTGATGTTTATTAACTCGTCCCATTAATTTCTGAAGCTCGTCCTCTGCTGCTTTCCGTATTCCATCACTCTCAACCATTGTTTTATGTAAATAGAACAATATTACTATTTGCTGAATTCTTGCATTACTCATGCGATTTTTACGAAAATTCATATTCATGCCTTGAATGGTCATAAGTTTGGCGGTAATCGATGCATTGGTTACATTCGTCGAAGTTCTAGCTTTTAAATCATTAAGAATACAGTTATTGTGTGCAGATGCATTTCTAATCTTTTTACATGTTAACAAATTATAGTAATTATCCATCATGTCCCTATCCGCAAATCTTTTTGCACAAAACCCATAGAAATCAACAAATCTTCCCAACGTTATGATTTCTACAAACGCCCATACAGGATAAGCATCATCATACTTTTCAATAATACCACTACAATAAATGCTCCTTCTGCATCTCTCGATTTCACCGTCATATATCTTTTTCTGTCTTTCCGTCAAAGAATTAATATAATCCTGTACGATTTGATAGCCATCCTCATCATACTCATCCAGTTTTCTCAAAAGCTGGAGTTTTGCATGATGCTCGATATCAAGTGCCATATGAACGATTTGATATCGAAGCCTCATGTCTATAATTGCCATATCTACCAGATACGCAAATTCAAGATTTATATATTTTCCTTTATTCTTCCCATCTGGATGTTTGTTATAGTTTTTTCTGCACGCTGTGAGCTTAAAATAATTATTATTTTGTTCTAAATATTTCTTAGCATCACTCTCATCCATAATGTTAAACAGAATACCTTTATCCTTCAAGTGTTCAATTTGCTCATCTAAAGATAACTTAGGTTTCTTTATCGTCATTCTTTAGTCTTCATCCCCCATTTTTCATATGCTCATTTCTTGCTCTCAGCCAGTTCCCCAAGCTTCCCAAGCAATTCCTTCGCCTTCTCCATCATCGGCTCGCAATCCTTATGCTTCTTTCCCTTATCCTGATAGAATAACACCGGCTTTTCGCCCTGTGCGAAGCGAAGAGCGGTCTTGTACTCGGCGATGAGGGCCGGAATCCCGGTGACATCGAGTTTCGCCTTCGGGTAGAGCTCGATCCGGATCTCCTGGGTGTTGATGTCCACCTCGGTCACATATGCCCGGTGCGCCATGGCCTTTAACTCCGCAACCCGGAGCAGATTGTCCACGGATTTCGGAATATCGCCGAAGCGGTCGATCAGCTCATCCTGCATATCCATATACTCGTCATCCGTCTCGATGGCGGAAATTCTCTTGTATACATCAAGCTTCAGATACTCATTCTTGATATATCCGTCCGGAATAAATGCGTCGATATCGCAATCCACCACGGTCTCAAAGGTCTCTTCCTCTTCCTGTCCGCCCTTTAAGGCAATAACAGCCTCGTTGAGCATCTTGCAGTAAAGGTCATATCCGACTGCCTCCATGTGTCCATGCTGTTCCGCTCCGAGAATATTTCCCGCGCCGCGGATCTCAAGGTCACGCATCGCGATCTTGATCCCGGAACCCAGCTCTGTGAATTCCCGGATCGCCTGAAGACGTTTTTCCGCGTCCTCCTTTAACATCTTATCCCGTTTATACATCAGGAACGCATAGGAGGTCCGGTTGGACCGTCCGATCCGCCCCCGGATCTGGTAGAGTTGGGAAAGCCCCAGACGATCCGCGTCCTGAATGATCATCGTGTTGGCATTCGGAATGTCCAGCCCTGTCTCGATGATCGTTGTAGACACGAGAACATCAATATCGCCGTTGATGAAATCCAGCATGATCTTCTCCAGTTGGTGCTCATTCATCTGACCATGGGCAAAGGCCACATTCGCGTCGGGCACGAGAGATGCCACATGGTTTGCCACCTCGTCGATGTTGTTGACACGGTTGTATACATAGTACACCTGCCCGCCGCGTCCTAACTCCCTGTGGATCGCCTCGCGGATCATCTCATCGTTGTACTCCATGACATAGGTCTGGATCGGAACACGGTCCACCGGCGGCTCCTCGAGAACGCTCATGTCACGGATCCCGATAAGGCTCATATGCAGAGTCCGCGGGATCGGCGTCGCTGTCAGGGTCAGAACGTCCACGTTCTGCTTCATCTGCTTGATCTTCTCTTTGTGGGTCACACCGAACCGCTGCTCCTCATCGACGATCAGAAGTCCAAGGTTCTTAAACTGTACGTCCTTCGACAGGACTCTGTGTGTGCCGACAATAATATCCACATACCCCTTTTTCAGTCCTTCTACCGTCTTCTTCATCTCTCCCGGTGTCCGGAAGCGCGACATCATGTCCACCCGCACCGGAAAATCCTTCATTCTCTGGACAAAGGTATTGTAGATCTGCTGCGCGAGGATCGTTGTCGGGACCAGATAGACCACCTGCTTTTCTTCCTGTACGGCTTTAAAGGCTGCCCGGAGCGCAATCTCCGTCTTTCCGTAGCCCACATCTCCACAGATCAGGCGGTCCATGATTTTCTTGCTCTCCATGTCCCGCTTCGTATCATCGATGGCGGTGAGCTGGTCATCCGTCTCATCGTAGGGGAACATCTCCTCGAATTCCTTCTGCCACACCGTATCCGGTCCGTACTGGAATCCCTCCGCGTCCTGACGCGCCGCATAGAGCTCCACAAGCTCCTTCGCGATCTCCCGGACTGCCGTGCGGACCTTTGTCTTCGTCTTCGTCCACTCGGTTCCGCCAAGCTTATTTAACTTCGGAACCTTCGCGTCGGCCCCCGCATACTTCTGGATCCCCTCCAGACGGGTCGCCGGAAGATAGAGGTTTCCGCCGTCACCGTACTCGACCTTGATATAATCCTTGATGACATGATCCTGCTCGATCTTCTCGATTCCCTTGTAGATGCCGAGACCATGACTCTCATGCACCACGTAATCGCCGACGGAAAGTTCGGAGAAGCTGCTGATCTTCTTTCCCTCGTAATTGTACTTTTTCCGCTTCTTCTTCCGTTTTTCCACGCCGAACATGTCGCCCTCGGTAATGACGACAAATTTGATCAGCGGGTACTCAAAGCCCTTATGGAGCTTTCCGTAGGTGACCATGATCTCCCCGGGAGCCACCGGGCACCCCGCATCCTCCGGGCAGAAGGCACGGAGATCATACTCTCTTAAGTCCCCAGCAAGGCGGCTCGCCCTGGTTCTCGACGCGGAAAGGAGAACGACGCGGTAGCCGTCCTTTTTCCATTTTGTGAGATCTTTGATGAGGATCTCGAAGCTGTTCTGATAGGAGTTTAAATTTTTACCGGTCAGGCTGTATTTTGCCTTCGGGGTCATTCCCGGAAGACGCTGGTCGAGACCTGTCATGAAGATCGAGTAAGGCGTATGACACTCCGCTAGCACTGTCTTTGAAGCGAATAAGAGGTCCGCCTGCCCCGGCAGAATATAGCCCTGCTCCAGACGGTGGGACATGCTCTCACGGAACTCCGTCTCCACGGTCTCCGCTTTTTCCTTCATGCGCTGGGGCTCGTCTAAGATCAACGCGAGACCAGCTGCCTGTTTCTTTTCGGATGCTTTTCCGGCTGCCCCAGAAGACACCAAAGTGACCTTAGCGCCCACTTCTTTCATATAGTCAAGAAATGAAACTGTATCCTTACAAAAGTATCTGATATACGCATCCAGCGTCTGAACATCAAAGCCCTCTTTTAAGGATTCTACAAGCTCCCCGACAGCCCGCCGGATCCGCTGTGCCTCCTCCGGCTTTTTCTGGTCCCGGAACGCTTTTTCCTGCTTTTTCTCGTCGGCTTCCAGACGCAAAATTCCCTCTTCGATATGTTCCTTCGTGAGGATCAGCTCCGCCGCCGGGTAGATCGTAACCTCGTCCATCTGCTGGATCGACCGCTGGCTCTCGGCATCGAAGGAGCGGATGGAATCCACCTCATCTCCCCAGAGTTCAATCCTCACCGGGACCTCCTCCGTCAGTGGGAACACATCCAGAATTCCGCCGCGGACAGAAAACTGTCCCATGCCATCTACCTGTCCCATGCGCTCGTAGCCCATGCCGGTGAGAAGATGCTTGATCTCCTCCATATCAAGCGTCTGCCCCACCATGATATTCAGGCAGCTTTCTTTGATCATGGAAAGCGGCAGAAGATGGTCCATCAGACCATCCACCGTTGTCACAACAACTCCGCCTTCATCTTCCAACAGATGCTTAAAAACCTGCATTCTCTGTCTTGTCAGAAGATTTCCGTGGATATCCGAGCTGTAAAACAGAAGATCCCTTGCCGGATACAGCCAGGTATTCGGCTCAAAATAGCTGAAATCATCGAAGATCTCCTTCGCGCGGGTATCGTCATAGGTCACGACGAGCCGCCACGGATTATCCTTTGAGAGTTCATGCATCACATGGACCTTCTGGGAATCCGTCACGCCGCTGACCTGGACCGGGCCTTTTCCCTTGTCCATATCCTGCTTCATATCGGTATACTCCGCCAGATCTACGAGCGGATTTGCAAAAACTTCAGCCATGGTTCCTCCTGTTTTTTGTTAGCTCTGAATATTTCGAATTGCAGATTTTTTTGAAATAATTTTAATTATCAAGTAAATATCTTACAGTGTCCTACTCAACAATGATCCATGCAGGATTTTACCTGTAAAATACTATTTCTCTTCCTTTTTGCGGTTATGATCATTCATCGCCTGCGCGATCCCCACGTTCACGATCTCGCACACCGCATCCGCCGCTTCCTTCACCGCGTCATCCATCGTCGCCTGTTCTTCCTTTGAGAAATGCCCCAGCACATAGTCCGCGAGGTCCATTCGTGACGGCTTCTCACCGACTCCGACCTTCACCCGCGGAAACTCCTGTGTCCCAAGATGAGCGATGATGCTCTTGATCCCGTTATGTCCGCCCGCGCTTCCCTTGGCGCGGATCCTTAACTGTCCCGGTGCAAGGCTGATATCGTCATACACGATCAGGATATCCTCCGGATCTACCTTATAATAGTCTGCCGCTGCGCGGATGCTCTCCCCGCTGGAATTCATATAGGTCTGCGGCTTCATGAGAATGACCTTCTCTCCGCCGATAACGCCTTTCCCACAGAGCGCCTTGTGCTTCTTCTCTGAAATATCCGCCCCGATCTTCTCCGCGAGGGCATCCATCACCATAAAGCCCGCATTATGTCTTGTATTTTCATATTCCTTTCCCGGGTTTCCGAGACCTGCAATTATTAACATTTTTATCTCCTTTTCAAATTTCCGCTGGCCGCCAGGTATTCCCTTCCGCGGTCAATGCAAAATCTTATTTTTCAAAACCGTAACGCATTTAAGGGGCCTTTTTCCAAAGTCCCCTGATTTCTACATTTTATCAGTTTTGAACGTCCAGTGCAAGGGGCAGTTATGACAAGAATCTGCCGCCAGCAGCTCCGTCATGACACCCATTCAGTCCATGATCACAGCCGTTAGCGGCAGATTCTTTTATATCCTATACTCGTTTTTCATACTCCGGCAGATACCCCCTGATGTACCGTCCGAATCGTGCGGAATTTGCGCTTTTGCGCTCCTCCCTTGTGCATTCCGTGTCATGGAATGCATCTACCAATACCTTACTATATTTTAACCGTTAATTCAATACTTTTTTGCTGAATACATATCCAGAGTTTATTTGTTACTGTACACGGGTAGGAATTTTCTGAACTGAAAATTCCGTACAATACAGTGGTGGTAGTGGATTTTGCCGATTCGGAATGCGAAGCATCGGCAAAATCAGTTACTGTTTTCGCAAAGCGTGAACAGTAACGTTTATTCTTTCTCCAGGATCGTATATTTCCGCTCCATCCGGACCGGGTGCATACTCTCCTTGGTCCGTCTCAGATTCTCGAGTCCCATATCGTCTTCCCGGTTCACAAAGCCGGTCTTCGGATAGGAATGAAGCAGAAACTCTTTCTCCAGATAGTTATATAATCCGCGGAGCTCCGTGTTTGCTTTTTCCACATGGGTCACCGTCATGTCCATCTTCCGGCATTCCGTTCCCATAGAAAAGGCTTCCAGAATCCCGCCTACTCGGACACCTGCGATCGTGATATCTGCCTCCCTGCAGAGCCGGATCGCTTCCCGGATTCCGGTCTCCTCACTCTCCAGACGATTTAACGCATCATCACTCTCCTTTTTCGATGACCAGTGGTCGAGGAACTCCAGAATCTCGGGCTCGTCTTCCGGGCCCAGAAGAACAAACTCCGCCTTCTCCCCGTAATCCCGCAGAAATCTTGAGATCCTGTTTTTCATTTTCGAATATTTCCGCCCAGGGAGCAGACGCATCTCATCCCCGGAATAAATATAGTCAAAACTGTCCCTGTCCTCCACGACCTCATAGCGGGATGGATCGGGATCGATTGCCGCAAGTGCTTCCTCATCCACCAGATACATATGCATCTTAACGCCGATTTCTGTAAAATGATCCTGAAGCCGGCGAAAATTCTCCCGCATATACTCGATTTTACAGACTGGAAGCATCGTCGCCTGATCATCATAGTCGATCTTCTGAATCCAGAGGATACCCCGCTCATCTGCAAAATATTTTGTCTCATAATATGGACGCCACAGCAGATGATATGCCAGATGTGACTCTGCACAGCCGGTAGGTCTCAGGGAAAAGTATGATTTTAATTCAATCAGCCTCTCCCCTGTAAGTGTTTCAAATTTTATCATGATCCGGAAACCTCCCCAGAGCCAACCTTTTCACCAAAGATAACGAAGATCACTGCCGCCGCAAGGATCACGGCTCCGGCGATCGTAAGTCCCCATGTGACTCCATTTACATAAATAATACCAAAGATGAACGATCCGAATACCTGAGACATATTCTCGAACAGGCTGTAGACACCCATTGCCTTATCATATCCATAACGCTGTACTTCCTTCATATCCGTATAGTAAGTGGACTGTGCCGGAAGTCCATAGCTGTCCGAAACTCCCAGAAGGATCAGCAGAACGATCAATGTCGGAATTCCCGGCCATACCGCATAGAGCAGGAAGGCACCGGCATATAAGACTGCCGCAAGGGCCAGAGATCCTTTCTGACCAATTCTGTGTGTCAACTGCTTCGTCAGGAAATTGCCGAGGCAGATAATACAGATTCCATTGATCAGGTAAGAGTATCCGATATTCGTCTCTGACATGCCAAGTTCCTCTCCAAGGAGCGGATAGAGATACGCCAGGAAATATCCACCCGCAACGACCGGGATCACGATTCCGGTAAAGTAGAGAAGTACATGAGGTGACAAAAGGAACTTAGCGGTGGACATACTTCCCTGAAGGTTTTCCGCTGATGCTGCCGCTTCCGTCTCCAGAATACCGGAGATTTTCTCCTCCCCGCTGCCGTCAAAAATATACAGTGCGCTGAATAAAAGGGACAGTATGCTCATGATTCCAACGATCATGAGAGCAGACCGGTAATTCATCCAGTTGATCAGAAACGCGCCGAATACAACGCCGCAGTTCACTCCACTCAAGGATGCCGCCGTATATCCGGTAAATCCCTCGCTCTTTTCCTCCGGATCTTTCTCCGCGATCATGACCTGAATGATCAGAAGAAGGAATCCCCATCCTGCTCCCATCACACCATTTCCGATAATAAATGAGGTGATCGTCGGAACCACCGCACGCATGCAGAGTCCGGCAACAAATAGAATACTTCCAAACAGAGCCGTTTTTCTTCTTCCGATGCTGCGAAGGACCGCGGAACCTCCGAAGGATGTCAATGCACCAAATAATACCTCAGCCGACAATGCGATCGAGACAAGAAACGCCGGCGACAATCCGAATACAGACTCCGTCTCCGCCTGTTTCATAATATAGATCGGCAGGAATGCCTTCGGAATATTGGTGACGAAAAAGATCAGAAATACCTGAATCCGCAGCATGGAGGCTGGAATACAGGTCTTATCGCCGCCTGCCGCCAGAGCCGCTCTCCTCTTTTCCTGCCCCTGTCCAAAGATCAGAAGTTCCGACACAATGAGGATCATGGTAACCGCCAGAACCGCCGCACTCGTCATGACCTCCCGGACCATTTTCCAGTTGTCCTGCTGGAAGTTATACAGATCTGTTCCGACTTCCATGATTCCCACAGCCTCACCGTTAGAGTTCAGGATCGGGGAATTTGTAAATATGAAACTTCCTTCGCTGCTGGAAAGTCCCATATATGTCATTTGTTCGTTCGTCTCAAGAATATGCTGCTCGTCCGATCCCTCAAACGGCCAGTCATACGGGTAAATTGCTCCGACGTAATCCTCAATGGAGTATGTGGAGGTGATCATTCCATCCTGGATCCGGTAGATCACGCAGTAGAGATCATTGATCTGCATGTTCCCGGAGGCAAAGATCGACCGTGCGATGGAACGGATCGTCTGATAGTCCTCGCCCTCATAATCCTGAATCGAATGGATCCTCTCAAGTTTATCCCCCGGGATCAGCTGGGCAGCAAGACCGGAAACACTGGTCGTTCTTCCTGTAATTTCCTCCGTCATACGGGCCGTCCAGTCTTTCAGAACGATCATGGTAAAGAGTGCTGTGAGGATTGCTGTTCCCGCCAGCATTCCCGCCACAATATGTATAAACTGGTCTTTACTCCTGAATACACGGTAAATGCCATAGATGAACAGGACCACACAGCCCAGAACGCAGATCGCAGCACCAGCCCATACAGCGCAGACCTGCATCTTTAAAGCTCCTGTCAGTGGGAACTCCGTCAGATATTCTGCTTCTGCTCCCAGATCTCCGACGATCACACCGTACGTATCCGTGGTTGCCAGACGATCTCCCATATCAAAATTATAATAAATCGGACTTTCTCTTAGTCCATCCTCACTCAGTTCCTGTGGAGCTGCACTTCCTGTTGTATTCATGACAAGAACTGCATCCGTCTCATTCTCCACCCGGTAAATTCCTCTGGTACCGATGTCCGCGAAATATAATTTTCCATCCAGGGAGTAATCTATATACCATGGAATCTGGAGATTACTATCGTCCGCTGAATAAACTTTCCGGAATGAGCCGTTCTCCTGTTCCTCATAGATTTCTCCTGATTTTGTCAGATACGCACAGAAACCGGTTGCCGGGTTGATGGCAAAGTCCACAAGATACTGTTCTGCCTCTTCATATCGGAAATGGCGCAGCTCACCGTCCTGACTCATAATGGAAAATCCATCTCCGGTAAACTGGAACCAGACGATCTTTCCATCCAGTCCATCGATCCTGTTGATCGCATTCTTGTAGACGCGCTCATTTTCATCGTACCGGATATCAGACACAACCTGAACCATCTTCCCGTTTCTGTCGTACTTTAAGATCCGTTCCTGCTCCATCTTCCGGCTTCCGGTACGCCGGACATCCAGAAGATAGATGCTGCCATCCTCTCCAGAATACATCTGCTTCGCATCATAAAATCCATTCTGGCTTCTCGTTCCATTTAAAACAAACTCGATCTGCCGGTCCTGATTGATCCGGTAGATCCTGTTTCCTGACTTGTCCGCCACCAAAAGGGATTGATCTTCACAAGCGATCACACGGTATACAGTATCCGCCATCACTGGGTGAAACGGATTGATCTCCAGCAGTTTCCGATTCCACCACACTACAGTCATCAGAACCAGCAGGAGAAGGATTCCGGCTTTCCATCTTTTTTTCATATTCATCCCATCCTTTCCACCGACACCTGATATCTCGTTTTCAGATAATATGGTGCCAGTCTCCTCTTGTAGTTTCTGAGTCCTTCCACTCCCATATCCTCAGTATAATTGATATACCTCACATGTTCCGGAAGCTCTTTCAGCAATTCTGTCTGCAGGTACTCATCTAACCCCCGGTAACCCCGGCAGTTCTTTTTAAACAGGAATACAAAGGTATCCCCCTGTATGATCCCCGCCGCGTAACCGATGTCCTCTCCGTTCGAGCTCACAATGATCCCATACGTACCTTTCGGATCTGATGCCTCCAGAAAATTTGCTATCGTATCTTTCAGGCATCCATTTGTACAGGATGGACACTGATGATAACGGCAGAATGCCCGGTTCACGATATCCCTGCAGGACGAAACATCCAGGATCTCTGTATGCCGGACCGATGGCCGGTAATTTCTGATAAAATATCGTTTATTGTAGCGCTCTCCCGGCTTTTCAAAGGCCTGTTCCAGTTCCTCCCGCCGATAGATATAATCGCTGTAGGCTTCATTCGATGAAATCCTGACCCGGTATCCGGAAAGTCCGCGATACCAGAATATCTCTTCCTCCCTGACATCCCGAAACAGGAGTTCCTCTCCGTCTTTCCGGCTCTCCCCATACAGCTTGTCTATCAGTCTCTGAAACGATTCTCCACTATACATTCCCAGAGGCATATAGAGATAGGATTTCTTCTCTATCCGGTCATAGATTCTGATACAGAGATAATCCTCTTCGATTCGGTATTCCGCTGCACAGACATCCTGCCACGCCAGAATACTTTCCACGGATATCGTGGACGGAAAAATCCCGCCCATTCTGCTGGCCCGTTTTTCATATTCTTTTTTTACGGAATTTGTAAACACACAATACCCCGACATTTTCTTTCTTCCATCAGAAATCCTCGATATACACGTTGATCTCCGATGTATCCTCCTTCATATAATACTTGTTGCAAAGATACAGGTATTCCCTCGCCGCGTAATCACCCTGGGAAACCTTTAATACCTCAACAAAACATCTTCTCGCCTCATAAAAGCGTTTTGCCATAAAATGCTTTACACCGTCCTCGAAGCTCTGTTTTGTATATTCCTTGATCTCCCGCAAAGCCTCATCGTCCCCATCATAAACATCATAGATCTTCTCCAGGGAATCCGTTGCGCTGACATGGATCATTCCGAGGATCCTCGCGTGATATCGGCTGTCAAAATTCGGGATCCGGCCGACTGCCGTTCCTGTCACAAGAATTCTTGCCTTATATTTTCCGGCAACCTTTCTCAGATAATCGACCATGGAGATCTGTTCCGACAACGTAACCTCTGAAAGTCTCCGGTCATGTCCGACGATTCCTACCATCTGGCTCCCAATGGAGATGGCAAACGCCAGCTCTATGTCCGCAAATTCAGGCATGCGTCCTGCCTTTTTTTCTTCATTTAGTTTCTGGCAGATACTGATGGCACTGTCCAGGGCATTCTTGCCGACTTTTGTATAGATTGCGCTGAGTCCCCCGTTAAAGTAGGAATCTACTACGCCGTCCTTTTCCATAATAACCGGCACACTGAGCTGATACACACGGTTCAAAAAACCAAACAGTTTCCCGGCATCCATCTGTCTCGTTTTTTCTTCAAAATTGTTGATCTGCATCCGCAGAACCTCAAGGGGAACCGTGCGGTTATCCCCAAGATTGATCTCTTTAATGCTCTTTTTCCCCAAAATCTCAAAAATTGCTGACGGAACAAACTTATAATAACCATCATTCAGATCCATGATCTCCTGAATATGGGATCCGATGTTAAAGGACATTCTGTTGAATACTTCCGATATCTCCCCAATCTCATCCCAGCTCTTAATTGGTACCTGTACACCGAGTTCCCCGTCTGCCATCTTTTCTACACCGTTTTTCAGGATACGCACCGGTGAGATAATACTGCTGTTCACGAGTACGAGGAGTACCAGAAAACATCCCGTTATCAGCAGTGCCATCATAACCAGCAGATTCTTGAGGCTGTACTTTAAGAAGGTCTGGATCTCATCCATCGTAAAGTCCACGCCAACGACAGCTACCGGTGTTCCCGTATGATCTTTTACCGGCACATATGCCGATGCCAGATATCCTAACTGAGTCATGGTCGGCTCCAGATCGCTGTTTGGCTCTCCGGTGGCCATCGCTTCCTTTGCCAGCTTAAAGTTCTCATTCCAGTCACCCCGGTCTCCAAGCTTTGCCAGATAATTTGTCTCGTTTGCCGCCGCCGCATCAAACAGATAAACCGTTGAATCCTCGGACACCGGCTTCACTACATAGAGATACAGCACTCCGGACTGTTCCTTGATATTGTCCAGAATTGCTTCCAGCCGGTCATATTCTTCATCTCTTTCCCGTGTAATGCTGTATCGGACCAGCTCGTCTCCGTCCAGATAAGATGCCGCAAGCTTTGCGATCGTCACTGCTTCACTGGCGTACCGTTTCATCATGGAGCTGCGGTATGTACGGTATGTCACTGCGCCCACCGAAAACATGATGATCACGGCAAAAAGCAGAAACAACACTGCAAATTTTGCCCGAAGGCCAAAGATCCGTTTTTTCATAATCTGCTCACTTCCTAAGTTTTAAGGTATCTGTATGTTTGTCGTTCCCGGGTTCGTGATCTGGATCACGCCGCCATAAGCGCAGATGGTCTTCGAACTCTGGTTCAACGCCGGCGTATTTCCGACGAGAACTGTCGGTGACCCCGGTGACCACGGCGCCGGGATCACCGGAATGCATGGCATCGGAGTTAAGACTCCGAATGCCGCAGCCGTCGCCGCTGCCACAGCCGGATTCGCCATGGACTGACACATTCCGAAGGGCATCACATTTTTCATCGGCACGTGATCCATGATCGTCGCCACCGGCATGGACGATACCGTCTTTTTTTCCGGCGTCACCATAAGAGTGGACGGTGCCATTCCAAATGAGCAGGTACACATAGCACCTCCAAGTACACAAAATCCCATTTCTTACCTCCACCCGGCTTCCAGTTCATGTCCGACGGCCGCCATAATGACCTCGGTCGGCGTTCCCTCGATCCTGCTTGCCAGAAGTCCCTCTGCCATCTGCGCATATTTGACGAGATTTAACAGGATCTCACCCACGACGCCTTCATCAGGGAGAGCTTCCTTTTCCATCGCCATCACATAGCGGTAATCAACTCTTGCCTCATGCCCACCTGCCCCCGGCACATAGGAAAAGCTGCCTATCAGTGTCAGCATATTCAGTTGATTCACAAAAACGATCAGCTCACCCGCCGGGATCCTGTCTATTTTTAATGGGATCTGAAGATAGATCTGAAGATACTTTGTAAATTCGGAATCCTCATCCGGGAGATCGATATATGTAAACACCGCTCTCTCGTCGCAGTCTTCCTCCACAGGAAGGACCGCTGCCAGAGATGGATAGTCTGTTTCCTCTCCGATCAGTTCTGTCTCCCACTCCAGATCGTCCAGGAGCTCTTGCAAACTCCTCAGATCCCGCAGTTTTAAATCATGTTTCATTGATTCCCGCTCCTCTTTACTCTCCGGCTCCGAAGGCCTCTGCCATCGCTTCAATCAGTTTTTCCTTGCTCGGAGCCCCGATCAGTGCCGGCATGTCAGCTCCCATTCCTACCAGCATATTTTCTGCGTAATCATAGCTCTCCGCCGCTTTCCGGATGCTGCCCGGATCGGCTTTATTGAGGTCGATCTTTCCTTCCCCATCCAGATAATCGGAGACTTCCGCCATATTGTCGTAAATATGTTCCGCGTATTTATTCCGGAATACCTTCTTGTTCTCCTTTGATCTGGCATGTCCGAAGATGCTTTTCCCATACTCAAAGGCCTTACTTCCCACAAACTTTCCGCCGCTGACAATGCTGTTTCCAAGCTTGATCGACGCAGAAACGATATCACCGGTTCCCGGGAAGAATTTTGCGATATTGGCCGCTACATCCACACCCTGCTGGGCCAGCGCGATCGTCGCATCTTTTTTCTTGTTTTTGTTCTTATAGATCACTTCCTTCAGCTCATCGTACTGTTCCACCGACTCTGCTTCTTTTGCCATGTAATAAAGATGCTTTCCGCCGTCTTTTTTTGAATCTGCCGCCTGTCTCATCGTATCTCTGGCGTCACTGCCTCCTCCGATCAGACCGCGTTTCTCTCTTTTTCCCAGTTTCTTTGCATCAAGCTTCACCGCTCCGCTTTTGTCTTCTCCGACGAAGCTGTACAGCCCCTTCAGCTCCGGATCGTTCGCATACTTTTTCTTTCGTTTTAACATCCGCTCCTTCAGGAGTTTTTTCTGTTTCCTGAGTTTTGAGATTCTCCGCTGGCTCATGACAAATTTGTAGCCCTCGCTGAAAAATGTGATTCCATTTTTAATCAAACCGATGATCGCCCCGATAAACGGGAAAGTCGAGAGTAGTTCCGCAATCTTTCCCGCCGCGCTGGCCAGAATGGAAGCGCCTTTTGTCACGATTCCAACGAACTTGTCAAGGATGTTTTCGCTGCTGCTCTTATTTAAGTCCTTGATGAAGAAGATCGCATCTTTCACCAGCATCGCCGCGTCCTTCATCATGCCGAAAACTCCCTCCATAGGTTCTGACTCATCCTTGGCATCTGAGATTGCCTTCGCTACCTCCTCCACATTTTCCCTGATCTCTCCGGCCTGCTCTTTCGCCTCCATTCCTGTTTTCAGCGATTCTTTATCCTCATCGCTGAGCAGGGACTCGCTCAGACTTGTCAGCTCCTCCTTCATCTTTCCAAAGAATCCATCTGCTTTTTCCTGATAGCCCGGATTGTCCTCAAATAAGCGGACCCGCCGGATCAGCTGTAGCATTGGCTTATCTTTTCTCATTGTCCGGAAACGATCAATCAGACTGTTCTTCTTCGCAAGCTTCGGATCTTTTTCGATCTCCTCTTTTCTCTTTTCGACCGAGGTCAGCAGTTCGCTGTACAGTCGTTTTGCCGTGTCGATTCTGGACATCGCCGACTCATAATATTCCTGCGCCTCCGCCTTTTTTTCCTCATTTCCGGTATCTTCCATCATCCGTTCATGACAGTTAACCGTTCCTTCCTCTAAAAGGGACATTTCATAAAATTTCACATTTGATGCCTGTCGGATCTTATCCAGCTTTTTTATACTGTAGACAGAAGAAAGCGATTCCTCTGTAAACGCAAACCGGTTCGAGTATTCACGGGCCCGTTCACTGCGCTCCTTCATATCCGTGTACCAGTCTGTCTGATTTTTCTTTACCGGCTGTGTGGTCTCCTGTTCTATCTGGGAAGGTGCTGTATCCTTTTCCTGCAAAGCTTCCTTTGCCTTTCCGGAAAACTCTGCTTTTTTCGCTGTGCGGACAGGATCTTCTTTTTTCTTCTTTTTAAATAATGGCATGGCTCGTATCCTCCTCTCGGTTCATCAGGCTGTAATATGGTCCAAAATCTTCCCGCTGAAGGTTTTTTCCTGACTTTTTCATCTCTTCTTTCAGACAGTTCAGGATCTGCTCCATCTCAACTTCTGTTCCTGCTGCCGCGGCCCGGAATGCAGCTGAGACAGCAATGTTCTTGATGCTGCTTCCCGAAAGTTCAAACTGTCCTGCCAAAAATTCGAAATCCACGTCCTCACTGACCGGAGTCTGCCTCGGATATACCTGACTCCAGATTTTCAGACGCCTTTTTGCATCCGGAAGCGGAAATTCGATCATAAAGCGGATCCTTCTCTTAAACGCCTCGTCAAAATTCTGAATATAGTTTGTCGCAAGGATCACGATCCCCTCATATTCTTCCATCTTCTGAAGAAGATAGGCAGTCTCGGCGTTCGCGTATTTATCCTGGGCATCCTTTACCTCTGACCTTTTTCCAAACAATGCATCTGCTTCATCAAAAAACAGAATGCTCTGGCTCTTTTTCACCTCTTCAAAGATCTCCCCAAGGTTTTTTTCTGTCTCACCGATGTACTTTGACATGACACTGGAGAGATCTGCCTTATAAAGCTCCAGATGGAGTTCCCGCGCCAGAACCTGCGCTCCCATTGTCTTTCCTGTCCCTGGCGGCCCGTAGAACAGCATGGATACGCCTTTTCCGTAGACCATTTTTGAGGCAAATCCCCACTTTCCGTATACCTGATGGCTGTATTCGATCTGATCGCAGGCATTTCTTAACATCTGCTTTCTGTCCGGCGGAAGGATCAGGTCATCCCAGCCATATGCAGGTTCGATCTGCATGGCCCGTTCCCCGAGCCGGTGGCTTACCTGATGCCTGCATGCGCGGTACAGATCCTCCTCCTCTGCCCGTTTTCCTGTCCACTGTACCGACCGTGACGTCTCAGCGGCGGCAGACATGATCTGGCCCGGGTGGAATGTGAATTTTCCGGCAAGGATCTCGAGCCGTGCATGTTCTGTTTGAAATGTTTCCGGCATTGCCTCCGGGTGCTGTCTCAGCGCCTCCTCCCACAGAGTGATCCGCTCCCCAATATCCGGAGGCGAAATCTCCAGTTCCGTGACCGGCGCCGGGAATTCTTCCCGGCTGTAGGGCCATGTCTGATCTGCCAGCAGGATCACCTGCGGAAGATGCATAAGGATCTTTTCGACAACCCCAAGAGCCTGATACATTTTTCCATTCTGAAACAGGAGATGAAAGTTTCGTATGCAGAGTACCGCCCTGCGGATCTGTGTTTCCCTTATCATCTCATCTAAAAGCTTTCCGGGATCGTTTCCATCAAGTTTTCCGATATCTGCCTCCAGACAGAATCTCCCAAGCTTTCTGCATGCATGACGGATCATAAAACGTCTCCCGGAACCCGGGTGTCCAAAGAGATACAGGATCTTCTTTTCTTCAGACACCGTTCCCAAAAGAGCAGCCGTCCGTTCCATCTGTTCTTCCCGGATCACCATCGGCTGTTCCTCCAGATCACTTCCGTCATAGAGCCGGCAGAATCCTTCCAGCTTTTCAGGCTCTGTTTCCGGTGATAAGAGGAACTGAAGGATTCTCGGATCCAGTCTCATCTCTGTTCTGCTCTCCCGGGAATTTCCTGTACCGAAAAAGAAATCGAAGGTTTCTTTTTCCTCAAGCATGTTCCGCATACATTCGATTCTCACCCTGCTGTCTGCCGTATAAAGACAGAGTCCAAGTTCCAAGGTTGGATATATCTTTTTGTAATTCTCCGGAATCTCCTGAAAAAGTTCTCCTGAGTTTCGATCCAGTTCCGCGGCCAACGCCAGACTGACACAGTGTTTCAGATATTTTCCGGCTTTTTTGATATGAAACAGATATTCCAGCGGGATGACCGTCCGTCTCCTGACTGACTGTTCTGCTTTGCGGTGCATCTCCTCAAAACTATGTTTTCCTCTTCGAAGGATCTGTGAAAGCTCCAGAATGCCTTCCCGGGACACTTCCGTATCCCGGATTCTTCCCTCCCCGGCAAACACAGATTGTTTTTTCCAATTCAGGTACTCACCGGCAAGGCTGCGGACATTTATCAACAGCTCCTGTACATATTCATCTGCGTTCATATATTGATCTGTCTCTCGCCCCATCCGGTCTCCCCCTTTCCTGGTCTTTCTCTATTCTGCCGGATTCCACTTATTCTGCTGCCCTGTGAAGATCTGCACCGACCGGACCTTCTCTCCTTCACGGATCCTGCATAAAATCTTTTTTTCATCCCTTGCTCTGATCTTTAACGGAATCGTAAAGTTCCCGTCCCTGTCTGCCCGGGCCATGCTGCACTCATAAATCTTCGTTCCGGCTTTTTTGTAAGAATGCTTCAGTGCTTTTTCCAGCACGATCTTTCCACTACGGCTTTCCTGCTGTTTTACTTCAAAAAATTCACCGTTTTTTTCATCCTTGTCCAATATAAAGAATCTGCGTCCCTCCAGTTGTTTTTCGTACGGGTTAAAAAGCTCCATACTTTCAGGAAGCTTTTCTGAATGGTAGTCGGAAAAAAGCCGCCACAGGCCGCTGCTCTCCTCCGCCGCAACCTCGATCACAGTTCCCGGTTCTGCACAGCCGGTCACACAGGTCGTCCCGGCCGGAAGCGGATAGTTTTTTCCCGGCCGCAGTCTTTTTTTCAGAATCACAGCCTTTCCATCCTGCATTCCCGCATCAAATTCCTCCGTCTCATACCGTTCTGAGCGGATCTCCACATGCACCGGCATCGGACAGTTTACAAACACATAAAACCCGTCTTCCTTCCGGAGTGGTCTGATCAGCCCGGAGGCCGTGATCACGATAGAAGGATCTGATATCGGACGATCCGTGAAATCATCCCATAGTTCCAGTACCAGGGAGACCCTGTGCCGTACATGTTCTCCTCGTCCATTCATTGCTTCTCCTCCAGTCCGAAATCCACATCCATAACTCTCGCTGCTCTCCGGCTTCTCGTAGATTCGATCTCCACCGGAGCAGCCCTGTAAAACAGAGACAGCTTATAACCGGCATTTGGTACGCTGTAGATTCTCATCTTGTCTTCCAGCGTCAGATTCTGCATACTGATCTCCACATCCAGTTGTTTTCTCACTGTTTTTGGCTCCAGAGTCTCTCTGTCCAGACACGGATGATCCGCGAGGATCTGGATGATCCTTCCGAGGATCTTATGTTCCTCACCGGACCGAAACTTGATATCACCGGTGGAAGTCACCGTGATCATGTAATAGAGGTTTACATAACTTGGAGGATACTGAAGTTCTTCCGTTCCTCTTGCGATCATCGTGTTGACCCGCAGCTCCTCGCTCTCCCGGATATCATACAGGTGGATCCCCACCATGTAATCCCCCCGGTCCGTCGGACTGCAAAGGCCCACCGCATCCGGATTCTGCAGCGTATCCGGAACGAGCTCTCTCCTTAAAAGTTTTACGATCGACATTCCGACATCCGCGATCGATGTGGATCTTCCCATTGCGTCCGCTCCTCTCTGTCTGTGAAACTGCTGTTATTTAATCCTCATAGCCCGGACCGATGCCCGTTCTCTTTGCCCTCCCAGGTATCTGTGCAGCTGTGCTCTCTGCCGCCGTTTCGTTTTCCTTTGCGGTATTTCCTGCTTCCGCCGCCGTCTCCGGGGCGCTTTCACTTTCCGCTGCTGCTGTCTCTGTTTCCGGTTCTTTCGCCGCTGTCTCCGGCTCTGTCGGGTTCTTCGCTGCATCCAATTCTGCCTTTGGTGTTAAGAGCACTCCGTTCCGGAATTCTCCTTCCGCCAGCACCTTACCCGTAGCCGCATCATACAGCACTCCAGATCCCGAATAGGAACCTAACTGGAAACGTCCCTCATACGTCTTTGCGCCGTTTTTATCGTATTCCGTTCCGTCCCCATCATGGACATCTTCACGAAATCCACCCTCATAGACCAGTGCTTTCGTCTCAGGATCGTATTCCTTTCCGCTTCCCTCGCGTTTTCCTCTGAGGAATGTTCCCTCATAGATCAGGTTCTGCGTCACCGGATCATAAAGACGGCCATCGCCGTCATAAATTCCCTTCGAGAAATTTCCTTCATAAAGAATTGCTCCAGTTGCCGTATCATAGAGGATTCCCGTCCCGTCATAGAGGTCCTTCAGAAAGCTTCCTTCGTAGACCACACTTTCCGTTTCCGGATCATAGAGAATTCCCTCTCCCTCTTTCATTCCTTCCGCAAAGGTTCCCTCATAGAGAAGCTTTTCATCCTGATAGATTTTTCCCTCTCCGTCATATTTTCCGGCTTTCCACTCACCGTCATAGATCATGTGTTCCTGTTCATACAGTCTTCCGTTCCCCTCGTACAAACCCTCGTGGAATTCTCCCTCATAGAGAAGCATTCCGTCCTGATACAGTTCTCCTTTTCCCTCGTAAATACCTCCGAGGAAATTTCCTTTATATAAAACTTCCGTTCCTTCGTAGAGCGTACCACTTCCCTCATACAGGCTCTCATGAAAATCACCTTCATAGATCAGCTCTCCGTCTGCGTATAGGCTGCCTTTTCCTTCATACTGACCGTTTGAAACCTCTCCGCGATATTGGATTTTTCCATTTTCATCGTAGAGAACCGTCTGGCCCGCGACGAACTCACCGTCCGCATAGGTACCCCAACTGTCTGCCCGGCCGGAATTTCCATACGCTTTTCCTTCGCCCTGTGGGATTCCTCCCGCAAATGCACCCACATAGACCTTTTTTCCATTGCGGTACAGGGTTCCCTGACCTTCATAGAGTCCTTTTACGAAGCTTCCCTCGTAGAGGATCATTCCCTTCTCCCCATAAAGAGTTCCCTCGCCGCTGTATCGTCCTGTCTCAAAGCTTCCTTCATAGATCAATGTGCCGTCTTTATCGTAAAGGCTTCCGCTTCCGCTGTACTTTCCAGCCGCAAATCCGCCTTCATATTCCAATGTCTCATCTTCGAAATAAAGGGATCCCTTTCCCTGATACTGATTCTGTGAAAATTCTCCCGTGTATTTTACGTTTCCATTCCCGTAAAACAGCGTTCCTCTCCCCTCATACATCTCATTTTCGAACTGCCCTTTATAAAGGATGTTCCCGGCATAATCATACAAGGTGCCTGTTCCCGTAATTCTTCCGTCTGCTAATGGTCCTCTGTAGAGGATCACTCCGGTCTTAGGATCCGTAAGCTTCACTTTCCCTGTATATCCATATTGTTCCGCTGTGTTTACCGGGATCGTTTTCCATAGAAAACGGGCTGTGACTGCCGGATGGACAAATTTAAAATACAGGATCGGAAGCAGGATCGCCGCGATCAGGAGCGCCAGCAAAAGTTTCTTTGCCGCGTAGTATCTGCCGACCGGAAGATATTCCTCTAAAGACTCCGGCTTCTTTGAAACCGCTTTTTTTACCTCCGCCTGCACATCAGTGACCACTGTATTTACCAGCGTGTTCGGATTTGACAGCCTGCGGAACTTCAGGCGGAGAGCGGCAAACGGGCGCACGAGTGCCCGAAGGATCCTGCGCCACCCGTACTGCATCGTCTTTTTCCAGTCAAAATCATTTATAAAACGCATATGTTTTACTCTCCCGTCTGTCCCCCGGCATCCTGTCCTGCGGTCTCCCCAATTGTCAGTGTGCCGATTGCTTTATAATTCATTGCCTCCTCCGCCTTCTTTGACGGATAGCGGATCGTATAGACCAGATATCCCACGAGCGCTCCGATCACAAGTGCCAGAAGAAGGTATTTCAAACCGCGGACAAGTTTCTTTATCTTCTCCCACAACCGGAAACCAAAGCTTTTCGGTCTGATCTTTCCCGCCTCCTGAAGCGTCAGCGCCGCCCGGGCGGTAATGTCATATTCTCTCAATACAGCAGCAATTCCCGGAAATTTTTCCTTTTCTATTCTCTCAAAAAACTGCTCTAACGGCGGGCAGGAATGTTTTTCCAGCTCCTCCGGAAAGATTTTCTTTAAAACTCCGGTCAGACGTTCTATGACATCCCGGTCTGTAATACTGTCAAACCGGTCCAGTTCATGAAATCCGTAGGAAAAACGGATATCCCCATTCTTTCCTGCCAGAATATTTCCTTCCCCCAGTACTTCATACTGAAGATACGTTGGAAGATTCAGGATTACGATCCTTCTCAGAATATTACCGGCGATCATGACCCGTTCTTCAAAACCTGTATCCGATGAGAGCCGTTCGGAAAGTGTCATATAATCATAAAAGCGAAATACGATGTACAGCCTGCCCTCCCTCGGAAAATATCCCAGAAAATCATCGCATGGAGCATTTTCCTGCTGCGCAGCGAGAAATGGCAGGAATTTATGGATGTCCGCATCCTGTTTCAGGACCACAAGCATGCATTTTCCCTTTTCCGGGTGCTTTTCATCCCTTGCTATCAGGACATCCAGCCGTTCCCCGGATTCTGCCATCCGGAGAATCTCATAGTCGCTGTTCAATGTCTGTATCCGCATGGCTCCTCCTTTTCACATATTTCTTAAAGTTTCGTTTTACTCCCCATCGCGCACCACCACATAGATGGAGGCCCGGAGGTTTTCATATCTGGTACTGGCTGCACTCACTTCAAAGATTCCCGGCACATTCGGAGCCGTATATTTTCCGTTTGGCTCGATGGTTCCACCATTTTCTTCTCTGATGCTCCATGTCACCGGTGTCGGGGCGATTCCTCTGAATTCCGGCTCCAGAAAGAATGTCTCTCTGGTCTTCAGATACAGAATGTCCGGGCGGATCAAAAGCGCCGTCTCTTCCACATCATGGACCTTTTCCTTCGCATCCCGGATTGCTGTCCAGTTGACCCTGACATACCGGTTCATAGTCGGCTCCACAAGCCGCAGCCCGATCCGGAAGGTTCCTGTCTTTGCGTCCGCCTTCGCAGCTAACTCTGCGCGGAACGGTACTTCATCCGTGAAGATCTCCGGGGAACCGTAGATCACGCTGTCCTCATCCCGCACACCGGTACAGGAGCCAAGGATGATCGTCACATTTCCGAGCCCCAGCTCATGGGAAATATCCCCGGAGAAAAATCTCTGTCCCGTGTTTCCGCCGAGCCCAAGATCAAAGATCACATGACCGGTAGTCACTGCCGGCTCCTCGCTCTTACTTTTTTCTATCTGTTTTCCATGGGAGCTGCCAAAATCTGCCTGATCTTTTACCATCAAGGAATCTTCGGTTCTTCCTATCTTTCCCATCACATCCGCCAGCACATTATTGTATACAAACTGCCCAAATGGCATCGGCTCCACTGCATCAATGAGATATGACTCCCCTGCCCGGATCACATAGATCTTTGCCAGATAAATGCTCTGCTGATAGTTATTCCGAAGAATATCTTCCATCGCGCTCCGATAATAGTTCTTTCTGACTTCATCGGAGACTTTTCCGCTGATCAGCTTCACCGCCTGCTTTCCGGCAGCGGCTGCTTCCATCTCTCTTCCGCCAAAGGCAAGGTGGAAACTGCCCTTTGCGAGTTCCAGGATTCCTTCCGCATTCTTTGTAGAACTCGCCTTCACACGGTAAATGATCTCGTATCTGTCTTCCTTCTGATGCTTTTCCTCGTCAAACATGACGGTCAGATGGTTTTCCCCGGCATATTCCAGACATGTGAGTCCAAGATCGTAGGAAAAGCGGATCGACTGGCCCTGACCCATATTTTCCACCAGGATCTTAAGTTCAAATATATCTCCGCAGGACGCATAGGACGGACATGTCTGGGTGATCTTCACGCCTTTCCCCATATAGATCACCGATGTATGTTCATAAAATACTGCATCGGAAAGCACCGTCTGGGACGGCTCCCGCTCCGTCACTGTAAGCTCGTAGCCTTCCTGATAACGGTTATACTCCACCCCGCTCTCCCCGGTCACATTGTGGACCGGTTCCCGCTCCGTCTCCTTATAGTCCATGCAGAGGTACAGATATTTCTTTTCGTCACCGCTCCTGATAAAAGAATCAAATCCATCGATCATGGACAATTTTTTTACTGCCGGTGTATCCACAACGATCTCCCGGCCGGAAAAATCCAGAGCAAGTCCAGGTTCCACAGAAATTGTCATGTCATCGATCGGGACTACATTCAGTCCACATACCACTCCGGTTCCATATAAAAACCGGTTCAGTACTCGTCTTTTATCATTCATATATCTCTGTTCTGTTTCAAAGTCATCCACAGTCAGAAGCTTGCCGTAAAAATATTTATTTCTTTCAAAGGGAAAATATTTCATGTTCTTCATTGGCTGTATTCCTTTCTCTTACAACTGTCCGATCCGTGAAAAATGCATGGCAGACAATCCGTCTAACTGCATCGGACGATATTCACCAAGCCGGCTGTTGACGCCAAGATACGTGTGCTGATCCAGAAAGATGTAGGGAGTCAGCAGAACGATTCTGCAGTCTATATGTGCCGGAACCGCATGTCTCACAATCTGCATGAAGGTCCTGTATTCCTTCTGTCCTCCATTCTGCCCCGTATGGATCAGGACTGTCACTGTATAAGGGCTGTCACCATACAGTTTCTTCCATCTGCGGATCTTTTCCGGATCGCTCTCCTGCATCTGGTAATGTTCCACCACATACACCTCACAGTCCCTGTATAAGGTCAGCATTTCCTTCAGATATTCTACAGTTCCCCGGATCCGGTAGAGCCGCAGGGCATTTTTTAAAAGATATCTCAACTGTTCTTCATTCCAGGCCGGAATGTCCTCGATGGACAGCCAGCCTGCCATCCAGGAAAGGAAGTCCGCCTGCGCGCAGTCCGGATCAAAGAGGTCCGGGCTTCGTCCGATCTTCTCCGTCAGCTCTTCATAGAAGCTCTGGAATACACCGAGATACCGCTCCAGAAAATCCCGGTTCTTTCCACTTCCCTGATAGACCTCCGGCAGCCAGGAGACCCAGCTCTGTTTCGGAAAATCGATCCGGATCTCTGTGATCCCGTCAAAATCTCCCGCCGCGCCCCCGGCCTCAAGAAGAAACCAGAGATATCTGCCTCTTACGTCAAACAGCAGCACATCCGCTTCTCCCCGGATCTCTTTCGCGAAGCAGGAGCTCATCCGCTGTTTTTTCTCTTCCAGAGAGAGTTCCGGATCCGCCAGAACCTCGTCCACCGGTGCGCTGTTATCTCCCCATACAAGAAACCGGCTGTCACTGCTGTAAAGAGTCATGTTCCATCCGCCGTCTCTCTCCGCGCATACAGTTCTCAGACGGTGCCAGGTCATCTCCTCTTCCCTGCTGTCCAGAACTCTTGAGAAAAACCAGCCCGGTTCCGCCCCGGTCAGCCTCAGGATCCCGTCTGCGGCATTCATTCTATCCACCGTTCCTCTCCGGTAGTCCATCGGTTTATTAAAGATAAAGTATTTCCTGTCTTCTGCCATCTGGTACTCCCATCTTTCCTTTTTATCCTGTGTAGGATACGCTGAGCTGGATCTGTTCCAGTACCGCGAGTCCCGCGGAAGGAAGAAAAACATCCCCGTTCACATTCCTGAGAATCCCCTGTCCAGCCGCATCGATTGTAAGCGACCGGATTCTTCGGATTCCCTGCAGTCCATCGAGAAATCCGTAAAGTCCGCTGTATAACACCGGACTCCCAAAGTCCGAACAAAATTCTTCAAAATACCGGCGGATCTTTCCTTTTAACACCTGCTCGGTATCCCTGTACCACGCGACAAGTTCCAGATCCGCATAGACACGGATCTGGATATATTCCGGTTCAGCGATCTGAAGATCCGTTCCCAGAATCCTTTTCTTATCCATAAATTTCGTGATGTTCTTCCGGTATCCGGCACTCAGCTGCGGGCATTTTTTCTCTGACCAGGGCTTTACCGCCGCCACGATCCGGTTATGTTCCCAATCTGCTCTCACGACCTTTACCTGCTCGATGAGAAGTCCCGGCGCGCGCTTTATAAGCTCCTCATAATCCGCTTTCGTGACCGCAGAATACTTTTTCGCGAGTTCTGCCTCAAATCTCTCAAAACAGCTTTTCGTGGACTCCCTGTCAGCTCCGCCTGTTACATCCTCAAAATTCCACGCCTCAAACAGATGGATCTTTTCTTCCTCTGACCTCCCCGGATGGATCTGGCCTTTTTTTACATTTCCGCCGACTCCCTCTGTCCTGCCAAGCCGTATCAGACGGATGATTCCTTCCGGCGGCAATCCGTGGATTCCATCTCCAAAGCAGATATCTCCACTCTCTCCGTCAACCACAAAATGTCTGTCTTCCGGCTTTGATCCGGAAAAATCACTGACACGTCTCCAGGCTTCAAATATTCCCGGATGCTCAGTAACTTCTGCTTCCAGTTCCACTGAGGCCGGAATTGTCCCGGCGCTCTCCAGCGGGAATCTCTGATTTGGGAATCCTGTCCCCTCCCCCAGAATCCTCCCCCCGATCTGCTCCATCTGGCAGAGCTCCACAGGATTTAAGAGGATCTCTGAGAGTACCGGTACTACATCGTATTCTCCTTCCGAAAACACAAACCGGATCCTGTCCGCGCCGGATTCTCCCATCTCATCCGGGATCCGGATCTTTATGATTCCGCTGTACAGGAATGCGTGTGTATCATCCCGCACAAGTTCACATATCTTCCAGCTGTCTGAACCGTTATCTTTGCACTCCGCCCGGATACCCACCAGCGGCTCAAACTCTTCTGAAACCGGATTTCTTTTTGCGCTCCGTTCTTCCGGAAGGCGGAAGAAGAATCCAAAGGTCTGTCCCCCTGTCATCTTTCCGGCAAACTCCATTTCCAGAAAATTGCCGTATTCCGGTGTCTCCGTAAAAACCGGAAGTTTCCATCCCGTATCGGATCCATCCCACTCCCGTTCCGAGACATATCCCTGCCTTCCTGTATTTCCTGTACGCACCCGCCAAAGCTTTCCGGAAAAAAGCCTTGTCCTTTCCACAGAACAGAACGGGATCTCTCCTGCGTGGAACTGGAAACCTTCCGGCAGCTCCGTCTCCTCTTTCACGGAACAACAGGTTACCACTGTCCTTGCCGGACAGATTTCTTTTCTTTCAATGCCCAGTAATTTTAAATATACGGATTCATGTTCCAGTCCGACCTGATTCAGATGAAATTCCTGAACTTCCTTCAGCCATGAGAACAATTCCAAAAGCGCAATTCCAGAATCATTTTCATTGAAATTTGTCCATTCCGGGTACAGGAGCGGAATCCGTTTTCTCGCCGTCTCAAAGATTTCCTGAAAATTTTCCTCATCCAGCCGAATCGTAGGAATCAATCTGCTCCACCTCCCGTTGTTATATCGATCTGATGCTCTCCCTCTACAGCCACGGCATACGGGAATTTTTCGAGCTCTTCCGCATCAAGCTCCACAAGTCTTCCATTCTGTTCCGTCTGCAGGACCAGTCTCAGCGACGTTACAATCTCCACGCCCTGAACTCCCCGAAGTTCATTTAAAATCTGGATCTGGTTCGGGACCACTCCGATCTCCCATCCATTTCCCTGAAAATTCCCCTCCATGGGGTCCAGAAACAGATGAAGCGCTTTTAAAATCCTCTGTCTCGTCTCCAAAATCTGGTTCATATCCCTCACACGGATCTCGGCCTTCACCGCCATATGGATAAACTGCGGTTCCAGAATCCGGAATTTCCTGTTTTCCAGAAGGGACGCCGGAATCTTGTCCTCCATGTATCGAAGGCATTCCCGTTTTACCAGATCAAAATTTTCCAATTCCCGGTTATGCTCCCGCAGCAGCAGGACAAGATTCACACGCCCCTGTCCCGGAAAACATTTCGCTTTCAGGATACTGCCGCTGCTTTCCATCGCCAATGCTTCATAATCTCCGGCAGTCACCGCACGTCCTCTGTGGCGGAATGCCTGCCCCTGCCTCTGGATCGCTGTCTCCACCTTTTCCCGATCCACACCTCCGGACATGTCCATTGGATTTATGACCTGATTGACAAAACCTGTGGTCTCCCGGAACCTGTTTACTGCCCCCGCCGGCACATTTCCGCGTTTTCCACCTCCGCACCGGTATCTGACCCGGATGGAAGCTTCACCGCAGTCATCCGGGATCCTTCCATGGATTCCATCGGAAAACTGTAAGATTCCCTCATTTTTATCGAGCATATAATGGCAGTCTGTCTCAGTCGAGGACGCGAAATTTTCCCGTTCTTCCCAGCGGATCCAGACATGTCTCACGGTTCCGTCCTCCGTCTTTTCTGTTCGGATTTCATAAGCCTGCCGAAGCTTCGCAAGCTGCTCCTCGGAATATTCCCGGTGTTCCTGCACCCATACTTCCGCTTTTGTAATATTTCCAGCTGCCAGACGGAACACAGCATTTTTTTCGTTTGCTTCTATGGAAAAGACCTCCTGATCCATGGTCTCCTCCGCCGTGATCTCCGTGGCATTCATCCATATCTCCTGGATCATCGTGCGCTGCGAAGCTTCTGTATTCCGTTCATCTCCAGTCTTCCTGATCCTGATCCAGAACCTCTCTTTTTCCCACAGGATTCCCGGCATAAAATCGGAATTTCCGAGCAATGTAACGATTCCGATCCGGCCGAAACCTTCTGTTCCGTCGATCATGTTCAGTGCTTTCCAGGTTTTTCCGTTATAATACTCGTACCTCAGGAGATTTCCATTCTGACTGCCTGACCGGAGTTTGAAAAAGATACGGATTGGCCACTGCCGCAGCGGCTGGTCAAAGCCTATATATAACGTCTCACTTTCCTCCTCCAGCGGGACAAACGGTTTCAGATCTTTTCCAGCCCGGAAAAGATCTTCCGGGTAGATCCTGTCGGATCTCATATTATTCAACCGTTCTATCAGCTCCGGCATCGGAAACGGCTCATGATATCGGTATTCAAATCCTGTATCTCTTAAAACCGGAGTGATATACTGTCCGTTCCACCGATACAGATTATTCATTTTTAAAATTCTTGCCCGTATATACCTTCCTTCTACTGCCCCGACGAGCACCGGTGTCAGATCTCCCGGACAGTTGAATGTGATCTCCGTCTTTCTTTCCAGTTGATCGGAAGCTGCCCGGAACACCTTGGAATATCTGTCACTCTCCGGAAGTTTTCTCCAGTCATTCCCGTTATAATACTCCCATATCACCTCGTCGATCCCGATATCATACTCCGGGTCCGGAATAAAATCCGTCCGTTTCATGATAAGCTTCCAGTCCCTCTTCCGATCCTGTCCGTACGTCTCCGACGGTATCCGGAGGAAATTCATCCGGAACGACAAGGTGATCTGAGCGTTTTTCTGGGACAGTGCCTGCTCCGACGAGAAATAAACTTCCTCATAAAGTCCCATCTGTTCACCAAAGGGAAGATATTCCCCCCTCTGTTCGATCCCGCCTGCCAAAGTCACATCCGGGACACTGCGTTCAGTCTGGGAGGTCACCCGGATATCTGCAAATTCCAGCTCCGACAGCAGGGACACATTCCTGCAGCGGATCCTGATCCAGAAAGCGTATGTTCCGTCCAGCTCACATTTTTCTGTTACCGGCTGATTTTCTCCCTTATGAAGGATCAGTTCTCCCGTCTCCGGTTCTGCTTCCACCTTTGCAAACGGCTCAAACCGTTCCCCTGCTGAATACTCCACTGATGCCGACTCCGGATCCGCAAGTGCTCTCAGAACAGCGGCATCCGGTTCCCGGTTCCGGCTTTTTCTGAATGTCAGACGGATACTTCCGGATCTTTTCACGTAGAAAACATGATTGTGGGCCAGATAAAGCGTATGTTCCTGAACATTTTCTCCGCATTCCTCAAAAAGTGGAAAATTTCCTGGTACTTTCTGATCCTCTTCCCTGTGTATCCTGTATATCCCGTCTTTTTCCGGAATGACCTGAACCATGTCACAGATTCTCGATGGGGTCACATATACATCGTTTCTCGTCTCAAATATGATTTCTTCCTGATCTTCCTCCGGTCTGGCAAGAAGTCCGGTCCCTCTCCGGATCTCTGTTCCATCTGCCTCCTGATTCACAAGTCCAAATACCGCGTATCCTCCGGCCGGCCGCGCAGGTGCCAGAGCTGTACCCACACAGTTAAAGAAATCCAGCATACTTTTTCTCGGAAGCTGAGCATATTTTTTTAACGTATCCTCGTACATTCCCGCAAACAATAATGCCAACGCGGTTCCGCCATCTGGATTTTCAAGATCCATACGCCACTCAGGGGTGTAGGAGGACGCGCGTTCTCTAACTTTATCTAAAAACGCCCTGGTATTTTTTTCATTCATATCCGGTATTTTCATACAGCGTCCTCCTTGCTTCTCGTCATTTATTCAAAACCTTCCTGTAAAAAGAAAGGAAATACATAATTATACGGGTTGTTGGTTGCCCTGACCCGGAACGCGATCCGGATCATCAGCGCGTTCTGTGCTTCCCCCGGCGAAACAGAAGCTTCCACATCCTCGATCCGCGGTTCCCAGCGTTCTAACGCTGTCTTGATCTCCCGCTCCATCTGTACCATCGTTCCGTAGTCCATCGTCTCATAGGTATACTGTTTGAGACCGCAGCCGAATTCCGGACGCATGACCCGCTCTCCTTTTCCTGTCATCAGGATCAGCTTGATGGATTCTCTGATATTTTCCTCTTCACTGCTCATCCGGAACCGCCCCGTGGTCTCATCGATCTCCAACGGAAAGTGGAAGCCGGTTCCCAAAAACGCTCGCTTTTCTCTTTCTTCCATACCTGCGCCTCCATCTCCTTAGTTGATCTTTACCATTGCTCCCTTGAGCTGGGCAACTCCCGATGCTTCCGCTTTCATCGTTCCCTTCGCTTTTAACTCTACAGAAGTGCCCTCCAGCTTTAACGACTGTCCCTTGAGCTCTGCCATCTGTTTTCCGTTGATGCTGATCTGCGAAGCAGTGAGCTCGATCTTATTTGCACCGCCGTCGAGGAGAAGCTTCGCACTTTTGCTTGCAAGTTCGATCTTCTTATCCCCCGTGATGCTGACAGAATTCGTTTTTCCATCAATTAAGATCTTTTCCTTTCCCTGTTTATCCTGAACTTCAATCTTCTGGTTTTCATCATCGATCGTCAGGATCTGCTCCCCGGGAGTTTTCACAGAGAGCTTTTCTTTCCCTTTTTCTTCTGAGATCGTAAGCTCGTAGCCGCCCTTCGTCCTGATCTCTTTGACTGTATTCTTTTCATTTGCAGTCTTTTCCGGGAGTGGGTTTTCGCTGTTGTGCAGGCAGCCGAGAACTACCGCATTTTCCATATCTCCCATAATAAATCCCACAAGGACCTCACTGCCGATCTCCGGCAGAGCGTAGGAGCCGAATCCTTTTCCGGCATATCCGTGAAGAACCCGGATCCAATCGGATGTCTTTGCACCGTCCGCACCAAGAATATATTCCACTTTGACACAGCCCGGATGTTCTTTGTCCCAGTTTTCCTTCACCACCGCGGTGGCAAGGTCTGCCATCTGCATCCGGAATCGCGGGGATGAGGACGATGTTTTTGTATCAAGAATTTCTTTAAACAGATCCATGCTCTTTCTCCTTCCCCATAATCAGCCGCCAAGCTCAAACTGTGTTGTATATCCATTCTCATCGATCCGGTGTTCCACCGACAGGATCTCGTACGTCCCGTCGATCCATGCATCCAGTTTCCTGATCGTCAGGCTTCTTCCCGGAACGATCTGCGGGATTCCGATACAGGTTCCGGAGCAGTGAACTGCCTTCTGCCGTTCTTCATCCACCGCTTTTTTCACCTGAAGTACCGCCCGCTCCGCATCTCCTTCTGAATCGATCGATACATTCTTGATCCCGGGAGATGGGATCACCCGTTTCTGATGTTGTCCTTCAAAGGTCATCTCCTTTTCCAGAGATTTCGTCTGCCGGTTCTGATCCACCATCTGAACCCGAAGTGTTTCATATATGTAATTCCTCTCGCAGGAAAAAGAAAGGATATCCCGTCCCCATTCCAGAGACACGACGGACTGTTTTTTCCTGGATGCGTCAATAAAATATGCTTTTCCCGCCAGAACGAAAAATTCCCGGCATTCTAACCTGCAGAGCGTATCCTTTACGAACGAGTAATCGCTGCCTTTCTGCGCTATCTGCAGCGTCTGCCCCACTGCCGCCGGCGGATCTGCTTTTATGTTTTTTGAAGGGCAGATGGAGCTGTAGCGTTTCATCACCGCCTGAAAGATTTCCGTATAAGATTTTCCGGTATAGATCCGTCCGCCGCCTTCGTTGTCCTGCATAAGCCGGATCATGTCCACCGCTGTCACAGAGATCGTCGGAGTGTCATTGTACTCGTAATTTACGCTATGGATATATCCGCTGAAGATCTCCACGAGATTTCCGGCATACCCAAACTTTGCGCTGACCGCATTCCCCGGTTTCAACATTTCTTTTACCTTATCCGAAAATTTCCTTGCTTCGAGATCATAGGCGTTCAATACATCAAATGTCAGGGATCCGGAGGCATCGGCGGAGAGCTTCAGTTGAACGGAATCAATAAAAAGCGTCCCGCTCTTTGAAGACCGGCGGATCTGTTTTCCATCTGCTTCAATGGAAAAATCCGGTATCATAAAACCGCCATTATCTCTCCGCAGGTTTTCTGTACTATAGGTTCCCGTCATCAGATCAGCCATGAAGCCGCCTCCTTTCCCTGATATCTTTCTGCTCCTGTGTCCGGTTTTACAGGGCTGGCAGTCTTAACACCTGTCCCGGTTTTACCTGCAGCGGATTGGTAATATGGTTTTCCCTTGCGATCTCCTTCCACTTTTCCGGATCGCCATATTCTTCGTAAGCAAGCCCCCACAGACTCTGGCCTTCATAAAGCGTACGGCATTTCGTCCTGTCCGGGGATTCTAACGGAACATGGGTATTTTCTTTTCCCATCGAGCGGAATGTGACTTCCAGTTTTGCCCTGACCGGCATTCCGTTCGCCAGAAACATCGTAAATGTCTGGTTCAATTCCGTGATCACACCGCTGAATATCAGGGAACCATAGCGGAATGTTACTTTGGGCGGCCGGTGTTTTTTCGGATCCAGTTCCATCAGCTTCGCGATTTTTTCTGTCTGGAGTCTCACATCCGATCCACTCTCCTCCGCGTTTTTTTCTCCGGGAGGCATATATGTATCAAACATCAGCGTAATCTTTAATGTCTCAGCCTCCCCGGCGATATACTGGGTAAATGGGTCATCCAGACCCAGAACCTTTTTTTCGGCGTAGGTTGTACTTCTGGAAAGGTTGTACTCTGCCGGATTGAACTGGACCTTGATCTCCTTTTTCCCGTCCTCGGGAATCAGTACCGCTTTCTCATATCCCATCGTTCCGCTCCTTTCCCTGATATTCCGCAGCTGCTCCAGTGCTTCATATGCACCGGTATTTGTTCTTCTGCCTGCTTTGTCATTTTTCCTGCTTTAATAGCCCCGGCGGATCTTCTCCGTGCGGAACTGTTTCTGCAGTTCCTTCATAACACGGTCCGCCATATTCCGGACGGATGCATCCTGTTTTTGGGTGTTTATCAGGCGCTTTACTTCTTCGTTTACTGTCTGCATCTGTTCGCGAAGTTCCTGACGAAGTCCGTTGATCTTCTTTTCCTGCTCTATGAGCGTCGATCTTGTAAATCCGGAATCCCGTTTAAGGATCCTTGTCTCTTCCCTTGTCTGCGTGAGTTTTGCGGACATTGCTAAGACATCAGAATTTGAGGCTATCTGATCCTGTCTGTGCTTTCCATGATCTGCGTACTGGATTTTCACGGCTCCGGCCAGATCCGGGATATGGATCATTTCCGGATCAGATTCATTCATGTTCCGGACACTGTTTGCCGGATTGATGTCGGAAAATCTGTGAAGTACTCTTAGCGGATGAATTCCAGCAAGATCCTGAGCTGCTCTTAAATGATCGATTCCTGCAAAGTTCTGGGCGCTTCTTAAGCGATCAGTTCCAGCAAAGCTCTGGATGACTCTTAAGCGATCAGTTCCAGCAAAGCTCTGGATGACTCTCGACCGGTCATTTTCCGTCTTGAGGATCTGCAGCACAGCAGGCCGGATCCCCGATATCATGCGGATCTCCGTGATACTTCCCGGGGCACCGCGTCTCGTGCGGAATCTTGTGATGCCGGGCAGGATTTCCGAGTATCCTGAATTTGATGGATATCCACCTGATTCCGATATCCGGCTGGCTACGGCCAACATAGGATTCGCACCTGACATAGGATTCACGCCTGACTGAGATCCGGCTGCGCTTTCTGATCGACTCATAATCGTCCGAAACTTTGTTGTATTCTCAGCTTGAGAGGTAACTGTCTTAAATTTAGCCGCGTTTTCCGGGTGGCTCATAAGTGTATGAAATTTCGTTATACTTTCCGGATACTCTGTAAGACTCCGGACTTTTTCTGCATTACCCAGATCGTTCATAACCGTCCGAAGTTTCATCTGATTCTCCTGGCTGCTCATGAGTACCTGAAGTTTTGTTTTATTATCCGGTCGATTTATAGAAGTCAGAAGATTTATGATCGTATCCGGTTGCCTTGCACTTGGCTGAAATTCAGACAGCAGACTTTTTAAAATAACATTTGTCCGCTCATTTATAATTTTTTGTTCCACCAGCGCTGATTTTCCGGCTGCCGTCATCGGCAAAAACTGCTCCAGACGATCTCGCTGACTGGGCGTCTGATCCTGATCTAACGATCTGTCCATTGGTAAAGAACCTGACTGATTTTCCTGATTCCTGTAGATTAGCTGTGCCTCCGGCAATTCCGGAAGTGGTGCTTGTTCCAGTTCCAGTTGCTTTTCCCATTGGCTCTCCCGGTCAATTTCAGACTGTGATTCCGAATTCTTTCCTAACTGCTGCAGGAATTCCAGTTCTGATTTTTTTCCTGTCTGCTGTATGAACTCTGATTCAAGTTTCTTTTTCTCCTGCCGCTCTTTTTCAACCTCCTGCTGAAATTTCTCTGTTTCCAACACTTTCTCAAACTGGTAAGTTTTTTTTGGTTCTGACCGATGATCTATCTGCTGCTGCCTTTCAATCTCCAGTAGTTTTTCAACCTGCTGCCTTTTTTCAGTCTCCTGCTGCTTTTCTGTATCTTGTTTCTGCTGCAGTGTCAGTAGTTGTTCCGTCTGATGTTGCTCCAGCTGATATCGTTTTTCTAATTCGGAAATTTTTTCTTTCTGTTGAAGTCTTTCCAGTTCATGCAGTTTTTCCGGCTGCTGAAATCTTTCCAACTCACGCAGTTTTTCCGACTGCTGAAATCTTTCCAACTCACGCAGTTTTTCCGACTGTCGAAATCTTTCCAACTCACGCAGTTTTTCCGACTGTCGAAGTCTCTCGGTCTCCAGCTGTTTCTCGATCCGCTGAACATTGTCTATCTCTCTCTGTTTCTCGGTCCGCAGGATCTTTTCTGTCTTATACAGCTTTTCTTCCAGCTGCTTTTTTTCCGACTCGAACTGCCTTGTCCTATCTTCCAGCTCTCGTTTTTCTTCCCGTATCCGGCTGCTGGCCTGGAGAATGGTTTCTTCCGTTTTCAGAGCTCCCACTCCTGGTGTCTCTTCCTGTTTTTCCGTCTGTGTCAGGTACACAAGATGGCTCTCCGGCATCTCCAGCTGTTCATTTCCCGCCGGTTCCGCCTGTATATCAGTTTCTGCATACTCATCTGTATTTTCGGAAAATTGTAGAAACCGTCCTTCCCTCCGGATCAAATCTTCTCTCTGGGAATCTCTTTCCCGCTGGAGTTCTTTTTCTATCTGTTTTCGGAATTCAGTCTGCAATTCTTCTTTCTGTTCCTGCAGATGAATTTCCGACTCTATCTGCCTTTCTTTCTCTGACTGTGGTTCTCCTTCCGGCTGTTCCGAACTCTCTGACAGCACTTCTCTTTCCAACTGTTTCCGACTCTCCGACTGCACTTCTCTTTCCTGCTGTTTTCGCCCCTCTGACAGCACTTCTCTTTCCGGCTGTTTTCGCCCCTCCGACAGCACTTCTCTTTCCAACTGTTTCCGGCTCTCCGACTGCACTTCTCTTTCCTGCTGTTTCCGACTCTCCGACAACCGTTTCTCTTCTGTCTGCTGCCGTTTTTCTAACTGCTGTCTATCTATTTTGGGCCCCTGTTCTTCTGCCTGCTTTTCCTTCCCTGACCCCAGTTTTCTCTCGGTCTGTCTCTGATTCTCTGACTGCAGTTCCCTCTCTGCCTGTCTCTTCTTCTCTAACTGCAGTTCCCTCTCTATCTGTCTCTCTCTCTCTAAGATCCGTGCTTCTGCCTCGACGCGTTCTGTCTGAAGCTTTTTCTCCGCTTCCGCCAGTTTTTCTCTCTGTATCGCCGTCTCTTTTCGGAGCCGGTCAATATTTTTTTTGACCTCCGTGGTTTCCCTGGATTCCATTGCAGAATCTTTTTTTCTTTCTCCCGGTTCCAGATACACCATGCGGCTCTCCGGAAGTTCTGCTGTACTTCTGCCTGAAGCTGTTTCCGTACTTCTTTCTGTATTTCTTTCCGTACTTCTTTCTGTACTTCTTTCTGCACCCCTCTCCGCACTTCCCTGCAGTTCTTCCAAATGTCCTGCAAGTCCCGTGCTCCTGATCCGTGCAGTCTCCCGGCGGATCTCCAATGTCTTTTTCTGGCTGTCCGCGTATTCCCGTATTTCCCGGATCCCGCTGATCTCCTCCCAACTGAATCCATCCTGCCAACGGCAGAATACCGGACTCTCCCGCATTTCCGCTTCCGTTCTCCCTTTTCCAGTCAGAAGATCCCTGGCAATCTTCACCTCGCGCGAAAACCGTTTTTCTTCTTCCATGGAAAGATTTTTCATCGAGAGTTCCAACGCAGTCCGGACGCTCTCTTCCAGAATCCGCGCATTTCCGATAGATATCTTCACTCCGATGGAATTTTGCCAGCAAAAAATGAGATTCTGAAAAAACAACATCAGCCGGCGCTCTTCACCGCTCTTTTTTTGCTCAGATTCTTTCTCTCCCTGCAAAAATGTCAGTGTCGCTCCGGCGAACCCATATTCCTCTCTCGAAGAATATTTTTCTTTAATTTTTTCACACCAGTCAAGATAATGGAATTTCTGCGGCGTCTGCCGTATCCTCCATAGCCTGTCTCTCATCCGATCACCACGCTTTTTTATAGATCGATCCTGTTTTTGCTTCTATATTATCCACGGAAAGAAGCCCCCGTTCCGCCTGTCCTTGCGTCTCCCATCTGCACACCGGCATGCGCAATCTCAAACTTCTGGATCAGCAGTTCATTTCCAAGCCCGTCCAGTCCTGAAACCTCCCACTTTACGATCACTCCGCCATTGATCCCATAGGAACCGGCAAATGATCCGGAACGGTCATATATGAACACATCGATCAGGCTGTTGATCCGGTAACCGGCTCTCCAGTTTTTGATCTGCTTCTGACCGGAAGAAAAACATTTGCCCTTTTCCAGAATCAGACGCCCGCCCTTTTTATTCGGTGTTACCGCAATATGGGGCGCAAAATTCATTCCACCGACCTGAAATTCTTCAACCTCCTGATCCTGCTCCAGATTCATTACCCTGGAAAAACCAAATTCCTGATTATCAATAAACACGCGGAAGGAAAAATTATCACACAGATCTGCCCAGCTTCCTAATCCATGTCCCAGCATATTTACCCCCCTGTCATCTGCCGGATCTGATACCGGCAGTTTCTCATGAACTCCTCTCAGGCAAAGCCGCAGGTCTTAGATCTTAAATACATTTTCCGGCTCATCATTCAGTCGGCTGTTGATTCCCGACACCTCGCTGCACCACCGGATCCGGTCCAAATGGCTCATCTCCATAATGTCATCATGGGACCAGTGGAGGTAATAGGCCAGAAATGCCGCTTCCTTGTAGATTTTGTCTGCCGGATACGTCTCTATTGACCTGCCTCCATAAAATTTACCGGGATCCTGATCTCCTTTCCGCAGTGCGGACAGATTCCTGTGTAGGTCGGCATCTCCATTGTGTTGATCCTCTCATAAAGATCCTGAAGATACGCCAGATCCATCGTAAATAATTTCTCTACCGTCCTCGTATCCACCGCCGGAAGAGAACCAAGTTTCGTGATAACTCTCGCAAGAAGAATGATCGTAAGATATCCCGGATTCTGCTGAACCCGCGGATCTTTCAACGGAAGAATCTCGTCCGCTGCATTCGCGAGACGCATGGTCCCTTCCCTGTGGATCATTCCCGTATCATCGATATAGCCCCTTGGGAGCGTAAATGTAAACTCGGTCTGAAATGCCATATTGCTGGTTCCCCTTTCTTGCAGGTTCAGCCGGACCGCAAAATTTCCGGATTCTCTCCTTCTTCTTCTGCAGTCCAGCCGACATTTATGTTCCGCAACGTTCCGTCATACCGGATCCGTTACCATTTCCCGCTATGTATTTATGAGACTCTTGTCATTCCCTCATGGGCGATTTCAAGACTCTCGATCGCAACCTCAGAGGATGTCGCGTTGAAATCCGGTGCTGTATATTTTACCGGCCATGCGTTGATGATCTGCCAGGAAGCAGCCGGGCTTCCCGCGATATCTAAGAGCGTGATCGTAAGTGTTTTTCTCTCCACATCGCCCTCGAGTCCTGCTGTCATCCACTCATAAAGTACCATGGAGTCTACAAGCCCCTGTTTCAGAGTGATATTTCCATATTTTTTCAGTCCCGGGATCTTGAGCGGTGTCTGTGTCATATCGCCCTCCCGGTATTCGATCACATCGATGGACGCATCAAAACCGGTAACCTCTGAGAATCCCCCGGCCTCCAGGCCGTCAATCTCTACTTTATAGTTAAATTTCCCATGCGGATATCCTGCCATGTCTTATCTCTCCTCTCAATTACTCGGCAGAGCCTGAATCACTCGTTTTCTGAGAAATCCTGAAGATTACGAACTCAGCAGGTTTCACAGGTGCAACACCGATCACACATACAAGACGTCCATTGTCGATATCGTCCTGACTCATTGTGTCGCGTCCGATGTTTACGAAGAATGCCTCTGACGGAACACTTCCCGCTAAGGAACCACCGCGCCACATTCCGGTCAGGAATACGTCGATCGTACGTTTCACGCGAACCCAGAGCACCTCATCGTTCGGCTCAAATACAGCCCAGTTCGTGTTCGCCTTAATGGACTCCTCAATGAAGATAAAGAGACGGCGGACATTGATGTACTTCCAGGACGGATCGCTGGATACGGTTCTCGCACCCCATACGCGGATTCCCATTCCCGGGAACGCGCGGATCAGGTTGATTCCCTTAGGGTTCAGAATATCCTGTTCTCCCTTATTAAACTGGCAGTCCAGTCCCACGCAGGCACGGACTACTTCGTTTGCAGGCGCTTTGTGTACACCGCGGCTGTTATCGCTTCTCGCATAGATTCCCATGATGGAACCGGACGGCGGAATCGCAAAATTCTTTTTATCGAGCGGATCAAAGACCTGAAGCCACGGATGATATAAAGCGGCATAGCTGCTGTCAAAGATCTCCCTGTGTGCGATCATGTCATCGACTTTTCTCGCGTCCCTCGGCATATCGAGGACTGCAAATCTGCTGCCCAGATTTTCACAGTGGGCAACTAAGGTGAGCTGCACATTCGGATCTGTAACACCAGGAACTGCCAGAATAGACACCACGTCATTATCCAGAAATGCCTGAATTCCGCTTCTTCTGCTGGCTCCGTTGTCATATCCGATAAAGTCCGCTGCAGTGATCGAAGATACGGAACCATTGCTTCCACCGGCAAAGGAAACGCTTACGACCGCATCCCCCTCAGCAGAAAGCTCGTCAAACGGGGCTTTTATCTCCGCTCCTCCTGCTGCACACGCTGCGGTAATCAGGTCAGATTTCGCGGTCTTTTTCTCAATATAGTTCGGGGCATCGATATTAAAGGATACATTCTCGTAAACCTCTGTCTGATCCTCATATCTGACTTCCAGAGTGAATTCACATGTGCTGATCACTTTCTTCGGAACCAGATTCTTATCAACAACATCTTCTTCAAACTCTTTTTCAAACTCAAGAATATTGTCCTGATTTTTTACGACACGGTTGTAGACAAGCTTTTCTCCGTCAGAAAAACTTACAACATCTCCCGGATTGAATCCTCCGCCGTTCTTTACAACATATTTTTTTCCGGACGCATTCTGAACGATCTCGAGGATCTGCGTCTTCGCCTTGCTCGCCGGAGCGATCACCGCGCGGATGTTATTTCCCCACATACCCGGGTTCTTCGCGGTAAGTGTCAGAACAGCACTATCCTCTGACGGAACAACTGCTGCCGCACATTTCGCGTCTTCCGGCGCTACACGGGCGATAAAGCATCTTGCGCCTCCATTGATAAAGAAATGTTCTACTGCGTACGCAAGGAAACGATATTCGCCAAATTCATTCTCGGATAAATACCCACCATACTTTCTCTTAAAGTCGGAAAAGTTTGTAACGAGCTGCGGAAGACCTTCGACCGGCCCTCTCTCCGCTAATCCGATAAATCCTGCGGTACTGGTTCCAACGCCTTCCATCGGCTTTGAACCGGAATCGAACTCCTCAACATATACGCCGGGTGATAAATACTCAGCCATAACCTTCATTTCTCCTTTCTCGCACATAACGGTCATGATTCGACTTGTTTTTCATATCATAGCAGGAGTTGCCAAACATTTTCTAAACAAATCCTTCCTTCTCTCCATTATTTTCTATATCCCCATCTTTCTCCGCATCTTTCGTCAGAACATTTTTCCATACTTTCTTTAAATATTCCTCAAGACTTCCGTTATGTACCCGTTTTTCTGCCCGCAATTCCTCACTCCTATTCTTCAGGATCTTATCAACCGACTGAATAAATCTTTCCTTTTCCCTCTGTTTGTGAAGTTCATTTTCCTTTAACTGATCCAGATACTGATTCTTCACCGTCGAGAGTTTCCCCACTGTCCTCTGTTCTTCCAGAAGCTGCGCCCGTTCCTCTTTCTCTCTTTCACTGTCTAAAAACGGCAGCATCTCCTGAACCGTCTCAAGCCTTCCCTGATTTCTCATCAAAGAAAGACTCTCTGTCAGCCTGCTTCCCGTTTTTTCCTGATCCAGTTTCAGTGCTGCTGCGCTCTTTTCTTTCACATGCGGATTCACAAACGCTCTCTTTTGCAGAAACGGAAGCGGCACAGCCCCATTTTCACGGACATATTCGTAATCCCTGAGTTCTTTTCTCCGATCTTTTCTGAGTCCCGATATGACTGCCAGTTTTTCCGGAGCTTTCTGAACATCTTCCCTGTTCTTTTTCGCTGCTGCTTTCGAAAATCCGATTTCAAACGTTCCGTAAGAATTCCCGATTTCCAGCTTTTTTTCCGGTTCCCGTCCTTCCTTTTTTCGTTCCTCGGAGGACAGAAAGTGATCCATCTTTTCTCTTCGGCTGTTCTTCTCCCTCAGCACAGCCTGTGAATCTTTCCGGTATTCCCTGTAATCGTACTCCATGGTATTTCCTCCAGGTATTTTCCTAAACCATACCGTACTGTCCCATCTCCGCGCCAGTCAGCCGTTTCCCGCTCTTTTGAAATTCATTTTGAAGTGCCCGGAGAATGTGGCTCATGTCGATCTCCCTGCCGTCCGCTGCCGCAAGGAACGCGGAATTTACGGCAATGTTTTTGATATTGCTTCCCGTCAGCTCGAACTGGTCTGCCAAAAACTGCAGATCTACATCCTCTCTGACCGGACATGCCTCAGGGAATACCCGGTTCCACATTTCAAGCCGCTCCCCTGCGTCCGGGATGGAAAATTCCACCACGTACTGGATTCTCCGCTTGAATGCCTCATCAAGATTCTGCTGGTAGTTTGTGGCAAGAATGCTGATTCCGTCGTAATCCTCCATCTTCTGCAGGAGAAATGCCGCCTCCATATTCTGATACTTGTCCTGAGAGTCTTTTACCTCCGTCCGTTTTCCAAACAGGGCATCTGCCTCGTCAAAAAACAGAATACAGAGACTTTTTGACGCTTCTTCAAAAATCATGTTGAGATTTTTTTCCGTCTCTCCCACATATTTACTGACCACCGCTGACAGATTGATGCGGTACAACTCCAGATCCAGTTCATTTGCCATGACCTGAGCCGCCATCGTTTTTCCGGTCCCCGGGCTGCCTGTAAATAGAATAGATGTCCCAAGACCATATGGAAATCTGCTTGAAAATTCCCAGGTACCATATACCAGCTCCTGATTTCTGCTTCGGCTGCAGATGTCCTGAAGGAGCTTCTTCGATGCCTCCGGAAGAACCAGATCCTCCCAGACAAACTGTGGACGGATCAATACTGCTTTCCCATGAAAACGGTACTCTGCCTGCCTCCTGCATGCAATTCTCAGTTCTTCCCTCGATGGAATTTCCGCATTGCGCGCAAAAGCCATATCCTTCGCCTGTTCCAGCACGTTCTGGAACTGCCCCGGAGTGAAACGGAATCTCTGCCACATTTCCCCGAATCCGTCTTCAAATGGAATCTGCCATTTTTTCGCGTACCGCATTCCCATGTCTTTTCTGGCAAATGGATCCGGTTCCCGGATCTCAAACACTGCGGGAACCTGCGCTGACCCCGGAATTACCGGACGCAGCGGCGTTTCCGTGATAATTATCACTAAAACAGGAAGTCTGTCCCATTCATGCCCCATCTCTCTCAGAGCCCGGAACAGTTCCCGTTCCCCCAGTGTATCTTCCCAGGTTACAGCGATCACACGTTCCTTTAAAAGGGCATTCACCCCGAGCTCTCCAAACATATTCCGGAATTTTTCCCGCCCGAGTTCCAGCAAAGAGCTTCCATCGAGAAGGATCAGCCCCATTTTCTTCTCCCGACAGAACGCTTTTACATTCTCCAGCCTCCCGCTCCCATCTTTTCCAGCCAGATTCAGGAGGATCCATCCGTCTGAATGCTCTTTCTTTTTCTGTTCGACCCGGATCATATCCCTGTATACACTCCGCTCCGGATCCGGTTCCTCCGCTTTCTCAAAATTCGAAAAAATCTCCAGAAAAAACTCATCTGGATCCGGAGGAAATTCCTGCTCAATAAATCTCAGAACCTGTTCCCTGATGCGGTAAATGATTCGGCCAGACGCTTCTTCCACGTTCCTTCCGGCAATCGTGCGGATCTCCTTATCAAGCTCCGCCCGGTCTGTTTTTCCCCCAGCTTCCGCATTCGGTCTATTCTTTTCCCATGCCCGGATCAGCTCATCAGGATAGATCCCGTTGGTCCCGTTCAGATCAGGATCCCACTCAGCAAGTAATAAAAGCTCCAGCGCAAATGCTCCAAAGGCTGTCAGAGAACAGCGTTCCCGCACCAGCCCAATCCGTCTCTCCAGATCCGTCATTCCATCACCATTTCTTTCTGCAGCCCTCAAACGCCTTTCTGACTTCCGGACCGGGCTTTTCTTCAAACTCCCGCAGATAAAGGTCTTCATATTCTCTATATACACGGTTTGCGTTTTTATAATCACCAAGTCTTCCGTATGCCGTGATCAGCATCGCTGCGATATCTTCCGAATAGGGGTCCTCATTTCTGAACAATTCCAGATATTCCGCGGCCTCCGCCGTCTCCCCGATTCTCATTTTATAAGAGCCCAGAGATCTCAGACACTGCTGTACAATGCGTCCCATATAAGCCCGGATCCCATAAGTCCACTCTTCTGTACAAAATTCCAGATAAGCACCCCCATAAAGCTCTCTGATATCCGGCATTTTCCAGAGCTCCTTCCAGTTTTCATTCTCCAGTTGTCCCTTTATCGCCATGATTGACGCATAATCTGATTCCGTCTTTCCAACATCCAGATAATACATTCCTTTCCTGCATATGATCAGCTCCGGTATCCCGGTATCCTTCAGATTTTTTCGCAGATACGTCATGGTTGTATAAAAAAGTTTTCTGGCTCTATCTTCCTCAAGTTCCGGCCAAAGACTTCCTATGATCACGTCACGGCTCACCGGAACCCCCTGTTTATTAAATAGAAACGCAAACAGTTCTTTCGTCTTTTTTGTCCGCCACTTCGGTTCTTCACCATGGTACTGGACATGAAAGCTTCCAAAGCTTTTGATCCGGACTTTTCCCGCGCTGGTCTCCTGCTCATCTTCCTCCGTATTTCTGTACTCAAAGATGGTTTTATTTTCTCCCTGCACCTGCAGATAATCCCGAAACATCCCCGGAAACAGATAACACTTCTCTTTCTGATCATACAGGAGAACTCCCTCTTCCTTTAAGAACTTCAGGTATTCCCCAACCCACGGGATCCCTAATGTCCTTTTCGCTGTGTCTCCGTCGATTTTTTCCCGCCCGGAGAGGGCTTTTAAAATACTCATTCCTTTTTCCGTAAAACGCTTTATCAGACAGTTTCTCCCATACTGTCCATAGACCGGATGTCCCTTCAGTCTGCAGAGATCTTCTACCGGAATCCGTTTCTCCCCGTTTGCCATGAGATCCAACGCATAGCATATTCCAGCCGGAAATCCGCCAAAATATCTTCTCAATTCAGCTGCAATATGATCTTTTTCTTCTGCAGAACGGCCTGAGAGCCTGATATCGGCCAGTTGTCTGATGTCTTTTTCCGGAAGGAGCATTCTTTCCGGACGCAGCCGGAAGATCTCTCCACAAAACATTTCCCTCAAACGGTTTTCCGATAAATTTTCCTGTCCTTTTGAGTCCAGCCAGACAACAACTTTCATTCTTTCCGTAAGCTTTTCCATCAGACGTCCCCCGAAAAACATCACTCACGGGAATTCAGATACCGGATCCCGGAAATCGACACCAGCTTTTCCAAACCTGCCGCTTCCGTGATCCTGACAGCCATCTCCGCAGTCAGGTAACGCTTGATTTCCGGAAGAAGTTTCTCTGAAGAAGCAAGTTCATACAGATCTCTCATCTCTACGGGTATGCTTTGTCTTTTACAGTTCTCGTTGATCCACAGGATAAATTCCTCTACCGTATCGAGTTCCTGTGTGAAGTCCAGAAATAGGGCTGCGTGTTTTCCGACCTGTTCTGCCAGACAGACTCTTCCGTATTCCATCGGCATATCTACCTGTGTGATCTTTCCGACATGATTCAAAATATCAAAGCCTGCTGTCTCAAATGTTTCTGTCTGATCCAGAACCTCTGCTGTCTTCATTTCTGTATCCTCCTTCCCGCAAATATATTTCTGTCCGATTCCGAAAGTCCTGACTTTTTTCATTTTTACATGTTCGACATTCTTCGTCAACATCTCCTGCACAAGATGTCGTTTTTCTGCACGAGTTGTAAAAATACAGAATATTTATTTTATTTCGTTTCGTTTTCTTTTATTTTCGTTTTTTCTACAATTTTATCATTCAAAACCATAGTGTTCAATTCTCCGGCTTTAAATGCAGGATTTCATGTATCAAATACACCATAATTCACGATCTTTTCACTTTTCATTTTCGACACGAAATCAATTGTTTTTTTCATTCCGGCATGATAAAATGAATCGAAAATTTTTGACCCATGCCCTCATTGGAGGAATCTATGAACATTTCCGCACAGATCCAGCAATCCGTACACATTATCACCGAATACTACGAAAACCGCCTGCAGCCGTTCTTCGATGCCATCGACGACGATCTTCTCTGGATCGGTCCTGCCGAGAGACAGTGGATGCAGGGAAAAGAAAATATCTTAAACGCCTTCACTCAGGAGGAAGGGAGACACCATCTGACATTCCGGATGAGCAATATCTCCGCCACACCAATCTCCTGCGGAACTCATGCCTGCGAGATCATTCTGACCTATCTCGTGTATACATACTATCCAAACGGTGCAATGACGGTTCATGACCAGAGGCTTCATTTCACCTGGAGAGATAAAAAAGTGACCGGCCCCGATGGAAAAAAGCATCTGGTTCCAAAAGCCGCTGTCATCCATATCTCCAACGCTTTTCCATACGATGACCGTGATAAGATCTATCCGGTCCATTATGATGAAATGAAAGTCCCGACGACACTCACGCCTGCAACCGGCCCCCGCATCACGATTTCCGGATCGAACCATGTATGTCATTTTCTGGCAGCGAATTCGATTCTTTACATTGAGACAGGATCCCGCTCCCCGTACACGGTCTTTCATACCTTAAACGGCGAGTTCAATTCCACGGAATCTATCTCAAAGCTCGAGAAAAAATACAGTGACATTTTCCTGCGGGTCCACGCCAGCTTCATGGTAAACCCGCTTTTCGTCCAGTCCATCCGCCGTTTCGAGATCACCCTGACCGACGGAACCGTACTTCCGGTCCCGGACAGAAAGTATGCGAAGGTGACGAAAGCGCTGCAGGAGTGGGGGACATCAACATCAATCAACTAAATCTTTGTTCATTCTGCGATTTAAACATATACGTCCTCTATCTTTTGCCTTTTATCCCGATTTATGAAACCAGAGGACCTTATTTTTACTATTTATCCGCTTTGCAAAATAGATAAAAGCACGCATCTGCTTCCTGCATCTGCGTGCTTTTCCTGTATCCGTAATTTAACTGACACTTTAATTATTTTTCCAATGCTCCGTATGCAGCAGCATATGCGCCTTATGGGACATCGGCTTTCCAAAGAAATCACTGTAGATCTCCCTGATATCCGGGTTCTCATGAGAGTAGCGGATATCAGCTTTTGCGTCCAGCGCATAGAGCTTTCTGCCTCTCGCAAACGCCAGCTCCTCACCATCGTGGATCGGCTGTCCGCCTCCGCCGACACAGCCGCCCGGGCAGGCCATGACTTCCACGAAATCGTAGTGGACCTCGCCGCGCTCGATCTGCTGTAAAAGTCTTCTCGTGTTTCCGAGTCCGCTGACCGCTGCTGTGCGGAGTTTGATGTCACCGATGGCAAATTCCGCTTCCTGAACTCCGGCATTCTCCTGAAAACCTCCGCTGCGGACCGCTTTAAAAGCGTCTGCTGGAGGATTCTCGCCTTTTAAGGTAAAATACGCGGTGCGGAGAGCCGCCTCCATAACGCCGCCGGTCGCTCCGAAGATCACGCCCGCTCCAGTTCCCGCGTGCATCGGGCTGTCGCCAGGGATCTCCACTAAGGTATCCGGGCGGATGTGGGCGGAGCGGATCATCTTCACGAGTTCTCTTGTTGTGAGAACCGCATCCACGTCATGTCCGGCATACTCGCCGTAGAAGAGATCCATCTCCCGCTCGCCTTTCTTTGCCACACACGGCATGATGGACAGCGTAAAGATCTGATCCGGAGAAACACCAAGCTTTTCCGCGAAATATGTCTTCATAACCGCGCCGAACATCTGCTGCGGGGATTTCGCCGTGGAGAGATAGTTCACCATGTACGGGAACTGGGTCTTCACAAAACGCACCCAGCCGGGGCAGCAGGACGTGAACATCGGTCTCTCCTTCAGCTCGCCGCTCGTAAACCGTTTTATAAACTCTGTGCTCTCCTCCATGATCGTGAGATCCGCAGAAAATACTGTATCAAAGGCGTAGTCCACGCCCATGCGTTTTAAAGCATCAAAGATCTTGCCCACCGGCGCGTCCTCGTCCGCCAGGCCGAGTTCCTCGCCCCAGGCCGCGCGCACCGCCGGGGCAACCTGGGCCACCACGATCTTATCCTTATTCTCGATCGCATCCCAGACTTTCTCCGTATCATCTCTCTCGGAGAGCGCGCCAACCGGACAGTGGGTGATACACTGACCGCAGAGAGCACAGTCAGCTTCCCGAATCGTCTTATGTCCCGCCACATTCACGGTCGTTCTGGAGCCGGTTCCTTCCACATCCCAGATTCCCAGTCCCTGAATCTTGTCGCAGACCTGCACGCAGCGCATGCACTTGATGCACTTCGCGGAATTGCGGATCAGCGGGAAGTTCTTGTCCCACGGCTGGTATTCCGGCTCCTGTTTGAATGGAATGTCCAGGATATTCAGGTCGCAGGCAACCTGCTGTAACTGGCAGTTCCCGTTCCTCGGACAGACAACGCACCGGTTATCATGCTGGGATAATAATAACTGTACCGTATTTCTTCTATGATTTCTGACCTTCGGGCTGTTGGTGTAGATCACCATGCCGTCCTTCACAACATTGTTGCAGGATGTGATCAGCTTCTCTTTTCCTTCCAGCTCCACGACGCAGACTCTGCAGGCCGCGATCTCGTTGATCCCTTTTAAGTAACAGAGCTTCGGAATCGGGATCCCGTTTCTCTCAGCAGCTTCCATGATCGTGATATTTTCCTCTGCCGAAATATGTTTTCCGTCGATGATCATATTTACCATAATGTACTCCTGCCTCCTTTAAAGATTCCGTATCCGAAATGGTCGCAGCGCAGGCACCGTCCGGCTTCCTGCTTCGCCTCCTTCTCGGTCATGCAGTTCTCCACTGCGTTGAAATCACAGACGCGCTCGCAGGCATCACGTTCCGTTAAGTTCACGCGTCCGCACGGGGTCTTGTCTTTCAGGCTCGCCTCCGGGATCTCCACACCGCTGGTGATCTCGTGGTGGTAGCCGAGGTATTCATCGATGTTCGCCGCAACGACCTTCGCCGCCGCGATGGCTTTGATGACGGAAGCCGGACCGCTGGAGCAGTCGCCACCCGCGAATACGCCAGGCATGTTCTCAAAAGCGCCGCTCTTTAAGGTGACGATCTTGCCGCGGGATACCGGGATCCCGGCCTTCTCGAAATGTCCGGACTCGATATCCTGTCCGATGGCCTTGATGAGGATGTCGCATGGGATGTAGACATCCGGCTCGCCTGTCGGCTTCACGCTGGCACGTCCATCCCTGATCGCGCTGATCATCTGCGGAGTCGCGTAGATGCCGTGGATCTTGTGATCCTCGCCGACATCCAGGGACGCCGGGGCCTTTAAGGTCACGATCTCGATACCTTCGGCGACAGCGCCCTCGATCTCTCCCGGCAGCGCTGTCATATCGTTTCTTCGTCTTCTATATAAAATGCTGACTTTCTTCGCACCCAGTCTCTTCGCCGTTCGGACCGCATCCATGGACACGTTTCCGCCGCCGATGACAACGACTTCTTTTCCGGTCAGATCGATGATCTCGTCTTTTCCAACACTTCTTAAGAACTGTACTGCGGAGAGCACGCCGTCCGCGTCCTCGCCCGGAAGTCCAAGCTTTTTATCCGTGCTGGCACCGATGGTGATGAGCACCGCGTCATACTGTTCCCGAAGTTCCTGGATCGTAATGTCCACGCCGATCTTTAAGCCCTGTTTTACTTCCACTCCTGTCTTTAAGATTGCATTGATATCGTCATCCAGCCGATCCTTTGGGAGACGGTAGTTCGGGATTCCGTAGCGGAGCATGCCGCCAAGCTTCGGAAGCATCTCATAAACGGTAGTCTGATGTCCCATAAGCTGTAAGTAGTAAGCTGCGCTAAGGCCTCCGGGGCCTCCGCCGAGGACAGCGACCTTCTTTCCCGTTGACGGGGCACATTCCGGCGGATTCACAAAGCCTGCGTAGTCCGCCGCAAACCGCTTGAGGCCTCTGATGTTGACCGCATCGTCCACCATGTTCCGGCGGCATCTTGCCTCACAGGGATGCTCGCAGATAAAGCCGCAGGTGGTCGGGAACGGGTTGTCCTTCCGGATCAGGCGGATCGCGTCGGCGTATCTTCCTTCTTCCACAAGCGCTACATAGCCCGGGATGTCCACATGGGCCGGGCAGATCGCGACACAGGGAACCGGCTGGTTGTAGGTACAGGTACATCGTCCGTTCCTGATATGCTCCACATAGTCATCGCGGTAGCCGATAAGTCCCTTATAGACCATATTCGCCGCCTCATAGCCGATGGCGCAATCCGCGGAGTCCATGATCGAAAGCGCTGTCTTTTCCATAAGATCCAGTGTGTCCATCGTCGCTTTTCCGTTTAATACATCCCGGATCAGCTGGTTTAACTGTCCGAGACCGATCCGGCACGGCACACACTTTCCGCAGGTCTGCGCATGGCACAGCTCCAGAAATGCTCTGGCCATATCAACCGGACAGAGCCCCGGCGGGCTTGACTCGATTCTTCGTTCCAGATCTTTATAAAGTCCCTCCATCACGATCCGCGCGCGGGGCGGGGACATGATCTCCAATCTGCTCATATGATCCTCTCCTCTGCAATCTTTTTTCATCGGTCACACCTGCTCACGCAGGCATGTCTGCTTTCCCCTCTATGGCTTATTGAATTTGTTTCTTAACATATTGTCGATTTTACCACGCAATTATTAAATTAATCAAGTATTTTATTTGTTTTGCTTAATAATCTTTTGTTTGACGTTATTTTTTAGACAAATTCATAGATACGATCGTGCCTGCAAAAAAATACCGCCCGGGGACTTTCCGGACGGCATTTTCATTTGCACCTATGTTATTTTACAAGATATCCGCCGTCTACCGGGATGATCGCTCCGCCCAGATAGTCGCTGGCATGGGATGCAAGGAAGATGCAGGCACCCTTCATGTCATCGCCAGTACCCCAGCGATTTGCCGGAATACGCTCGGTGATCTGCTGATATCTTGGATTCTTCGGATCAAGCAGCGCGGAGTTCATCTCTGTTGCCATATAACCCGGCGCGATCGCATTGACGTTGACGCCTCTTGCAATCCAGTCATTGCTGAGTTCCTTGGTGAGCTGTGTCACGCCGCCCTTTGCTGCTGTGTAAGCTGGAACAGTCTGTCCGCCAAACCAGGATACCATAGATGCGATGTTGATGATCTTTCCATATCCCTTCTTCAACATGATCTTTGCAGCTTCCTGACAAAGAATGAATACAGAATTTAAGTTTACATTGAGAACTTCATCCCACTCTTCGATCGGGAATACTTCCGCACTATGACGTCTCTGGATACCATGTGCGTTTACAATAATGTCAAGATCGCCGCCAAGTGCAGCCACACAGTCATTGAATCCCTGATATACCTGCTCCCGCTTGCTGAAATCTGCTTTTACACCGTGGCACTTGAAGCCGCGGTCGCAGAATCCTTTTGCCACATCATAGACCTTGTCGGAAGTTCCGACGATCACGACCTCACATCCTGCCTCCATCAGACCTTCTGCCATTCCATAACCAAGTCCTCTTGTTCCGCCTGTTACGATTGCTTTCTTTCCAGCTATGTTAAATAATTCCATGATCATGCTCTCCTTTTTATTATTATTAATCAAACAGAATTACCATCTTTTTCGCTGACTCATCCGGATGATCCATCAGATGGAAGACCTTATCAATCTCGCTGAATTTGATGAATGTTGTTGCGATGCCTTCGGTGATATACTCACCCTTTTCCATTCTTGCGATCGTCGGCTCGAACGCATCCTGAGACATTCTGGAGCCAATGATGTCAAGCTCTCTCTGATTGATCATCGCCTGTGTGATTCCCTCTTTTTCTGTACAGAATCCCATCGGTACCATACGGCCCGCGTTGCAGAGGATCCCCGGCTGCAGGCACATCGTCAGGGAACCCGGGAAGCATGCAGAGTCAAACGCTACGGTGCAGCCATGTCCGTCTGTGATCTTCTGGATCTCCGCAACAACATCCTGAGTCTTGGAATTGATCACATAGTCAGCGCCGTATTCTTTTGCGCGCTCAAGGGAAGAATCGCTGATATCACAGCAAATCACGGTCTTGCAGCCCTTCGCCTTACATGTCTGTAAGATAATGGAACCGATCGTTCCTGTACCAAGGATAAATACGACATCATCTTCGACCACGCGACCGCGTCCTGTGCAGTGGGAACCGATTGCAAACGGCTCAACAAGTGCCGCATCTTCCCACTTGACGGAATCAGAAATCTTGTATACTTCCTTCGCCGGCGCTGTGAAATACTGTCTCCAGCCGCCATCTGCTCCGGAACCTCTTACTTTTACATGCTCGCACACGTTCTTTCTTCCATGCGTACACTGGTAACAGGTTCCGCAGGAGGAGAGAAGATCCACGATAACATGGTCACCCACTTTCACATTTTTCACGTTTTTACCAATCTTTGCGATCACACCGGCATTCTCATGTCCCGGAATTCTCGGATATGTGGAGCACGGGTTGGAACCATGCCAGATGTGGTGGTCACTTCCGCATACACCTGCGGATTTCATCTGGATAAGGACTTCATCCTCGTTTGCAAGTTCCGGAATCTCAACCTCACGCACCTCATATTTATGCGGTTCTACAACAACGACTTCTTTCATCATTTCAGCCATGATTCATTCTCCTTTTTCTAAAAGACTTTGTTTTATCTATAACCGGTTCATTCCATGTTATCCTATGATCGACGGGAGCAGCAGTGAAATTCCCGGAACAAGTGCAAATAAGATTCCGCAGAGAATCTCTACTACAACGAACGGAACCAGATGCTTTGACACCTGCCCAACGGACTGTTTGCTGATTCCACATGCCACGAACATGCAGGTTCCGAAAGGCGGTGTCGCCTGTCCCATTGCAAGAAGGAATACGAATACAAGTCCGAACTGTACCGGATCGATGCCGAATGCAGCTGCGATCGGAGCAAGGATCGGTCCGAGGATCAGGTTTGTTGCTCCAACTTCCAGGAACATACCGCAGATCGTCAGAAGGATGATGATGATCGCCCAGAACATATATTTATTAGAGACAAATGCGAGCATGAAGTTCGTCACTGCCTGCGGGATCTGATAATAAGAGATAAGCCAGCCAAACATCTGCGCTGTCACAACAAGGATCATCAGGTTTGCAGTTCCCTCTGCTGTATTCTCAACGATCTCCCAGATCGTCTTCATGCTGATCTCGCGATAAACAGCGAGGCATACGATCAGACCATAAACAACGGCAACAACTGCGGACTCTGTCGGTGTAAAGACTCCGGCGTAAATACCTCCGAGAATGATGACCGGCATGATCAGCGCCCATACTGCGTCTTTAAAGGAAACAAGAAATCTCTTGAAGGAAAACTTGTCGGATTTCGGGAATCCGCATTTCTTTGCTTTGTAGTAAGCATAGAGGCAAAGAAAAACGCTGCAGACAACACCGGGAAGAATGCCGGCCATTAAGAGTGCGCCTACGTCTGTTCCTGTGATATTACCGTAAATAACGAGCACGATACTCGGCGGAATTACGATTCCAAGTGTTCCTCCGATCGCCTGAACGGCTGCCGCATAAGATTCCGGATAGCCGCGCTTTACCATCTCCGGGTACATCAGTCCGCCGATGGCCGCTGTTGTAGCAACAGAGGAACCGGAAATTGCTGCAAAGAATGTGCAGGCAACGATAGATACCAGGGAGATTCCGCCGGAGATCCAGCCGACGAGGGAATCTGCAAAGGCAACGAGACGTTTGGAAAGTCCGCCCTTTGACATAACGTCACCGGCGAGCATGAATGCCGGGATCGCCAGCATGGAAAAGCTGTTGGAGTTTGCGAAAATTCTCTGTGCGATCACTACAAATGTAAGCTTCGGGTCAAGAAGAACCGCTGCAATACATGATAACCCCAATGCCCATGTAATTTCAAGTCCGCATGCCATGCCGACAAGCAGGACAACGATCAAAGCAATAGCTGCAGTCTGCATCAGCCTACCTCCTTCTCTTTTCCAAATTCCTCCCAGGTATCTACGATCAATGCGAGGAAATTCATAATAAATCCGATAAACATGATCCCGTAAAGCAGGCTCATTGGAATTCCCATTGCCGGGCTGATCTGGTATCCACCGATCTCAATAAGCCCGTAGCCGCTGTACATAAGAATCAAACTAACATAAATGGCGATTCCTTTCCGGATCACATCCATAACATACTGTGCTTTTCCTTTCAGGTATCCGTCGATCAGCTCAATGCGGACAAACAGATGATCTGTCGCCGCAAGATTGATTCCAAGAACGATCAATGCCACAAACAGATATCTGGAAAGTTCCTCCGACCATGTCAGGCTCTTAAATATAACAAATCTGCAAAATGTCTGTAAAAATACAACTCCGATCATCAGTAAAAGGACTGCGCCGATGATCGCTTTATTGATTTTCTGTACCTTTTTAAAGGCTGCCGCGAATTTTTCCATAACGCACCTCCTACTGCTTTACTGACAGTGCCCGAATCTCAGAGATCATATCACCATACTGTTCTTCCCACTGCGCATACAGGTCTGCTGCCTTGTCGATGAACTGCTGCTTATCCGGATATGTAACGGTCATTCCCTGTTTTTCCAGCTCTGCGACTGCCTCGGAATCCATCTTACGACTGATTTCTCTCTCCTCGATGCTGCACTCAGCCATCACACGTTTGAAGGTTTCTTTTGTCTCATCGTCAAAGGATGCCCATGTCTCAGGACTCATGACAAGGAAAACGGTCGAGTACGCATGCTCGGTCATTGCAAGGTGGTTGTTGACCTGAGCGACGTTGTTTGTCAGGATAACGGTTGCCGGGTTCTCCTGTCCGTCAAGTGCACCCTGCTGGAGTGCTGTGTAAGCTTCGCCCCATGACATCGGGGTCGCATCTGCTCCCATTGCTTTCCAGAATGCGATATGTACCTGATTCTCCATGGTACGGATCTTCAGTCCGGCGACATCATCCACCGAATTGACATCCCGCTTGCTGTTTGTCAGGTTGCGGAAACCGGATTCCCAGATCCCCAGTCCGTAGAGCTGGACGCCGGAAAGCTTGTCGAGGAAACGGGTTCCGATATCCCCCAGGAACACGGCATCGGCCTGCTCGGTCGATGTGATCAGGTACGGAATGTCCAGCGCCTGAAAATCGTTGATGAAGTTTCCGATCGTGGACTGGTTGACGACTGCGATATCGATCGTTCCCATCTGACATCCCTCGATCGTATCGATCTCAGCTCCGAGCTGTCCGTTATGGTATGTCTCGATCTTATATTTTCCTTCGGTCTCATCGTAAATCCTGTCTGCAAATGCTTCCATCGACTGTCCGATGGCTCCTGCCTGTGATGAGGTCTGTGCCATTCGAAGCGTGATCGTTCCGTCTGTGCTGTTCTTCTGATGACTGTCCTTGTAGATGCTGAATCCGCTGAGTACAACTGCTGCTGCGAGAATTCCTGCAGCTGCGAGAGCTGATGACTTTTTGCTCATTCCTCTTTAAGCTCCTTTCCCTTTTCCGAAAATCTACGGAGTTACAAGTGCTCCGTCACGTCCTCTTGTCTGTGTCCACGTTGTCACGGTGTTTTCACACGGATACTTTGCCGCCTCAGTTTCATCGATATCGACGCCCAGGCCTGGCTTATCATTCGCGTAAACATAGCCTTTCCGATACTCCGGCATACCTGGGAATACATCAAGAAGCGCGCCGTGCGGTCCTTTTAATTCCTGAATCACAAAGTTCGGCGGTTCGATCCCGGACCATTCCTGAACACCGAAATTCTGTGCCGCAAGGTCGATGTGGATATTTGCTGCATGGGCTAACGGAGACATATCCCCCGGTCCGTGCCATGCTGTCCGAACACCAAACTGCTCCGCAAAGATCTGAAGCTTTCTCGCCGGTGTAATTCCTCCAACCTGGCTGATATGAACACGGATGAAATCGATGAGCTGTTCTGCGATCACGGTTCTCCATTCATACGGATTGTTGAACAGTTCCCCCTGCGCGATCGGGATGCTCGTCTGCTGTCTTAAATTTCTAAGCCAGGAGAGCTGCTCTAACGGAACCGGATCTTCCAGAAAGAAAAGATCAAACGGTTCAAGACCTTTCGCAAGCGCCACCGCATCAGCCGGAGCAATCCGCTCATGGACATCATGCACAAGCTGCATATCGTAACCGATCTTCGCTCGAATCTGTTCAAATAACTGGATTGTATCGCGGATGTATTTCTTAGAATCGAGATACAATCCATCATGTGCGCCTTCTGGTGCTGTCTCAGGTGTCTGTCCATAAGGAAGTCCGCCGTAACCGCCGCACTGGCATCTTAAGTGGGTAATCCCCATTTCCTGATACATCTGAATATTCTCGCAGATCTCATTAATGTCCCGTCCGTCCACATGACGGTAGACCGGAATTCCTTCCCTTACTTTTCCTCCAAACAACTCGTATAACGGCATCCCTGCCATCTTTCCCTTGATATCCCAAAGCGCCATGTCGATTCCGGAAATCGCGTTATTCTCGATCGGGCCATTTCTCCAATAGCCGTTCTGATGCATCAGCTGCCAGGTCTCCTCGATATTTTCAACCGGACGCCCTACAAGCAGCGGCTTCATATACTCCTCAATCAGATGCTTTACCGTCAGATGGCGGTAAGCAAAGGTTGCGCAGCCAAGTCCATACAGCCCCGGCTGATTTGTCTCGATCTTTACGACCACAAGATTGATTCCTTCTGGTGCCGTACAGATCACCCGGATATCCCTAATCTTTACTGACATCCCATATTCCTCCTCATCCTTTTATTTATAAGACGTTGCCATAATCAGTTTATTGATTTTGCAGATTTTCAAGTTGTCTTGATTGTCTCTTAACTTGTTACTCATCATACAAGTTTGGTTTTATTATCAAGATGCCTTTTGCGCTGCAACCGACACCCTGTTTTACTCATTGCTTATTTTTTTCCTGTTCCGCCTTCACGATCTTCGATCTTTCCAGACATCTTCAATGTCTCAATCGAACCACCAAGATGCTGTTCCATTACGTCACGAGCCCTTTCTGCATCATGATTTTTAAATGCTTCCAGTATCTCCGTGTGGTAGTGAAGTCCCGTCTCATATCCGAACAACTCATTCATTTGTTCATGGTTCTTTCTGGATTCCAGAAAAACTTTATGAAGACTCTTTTCCAGAAGCGGATTGCCGGAGGTCCGGCTGATAACTTCATGAAATTTCAGGTCTGCACGGACAAATTTCGCTCGGTCTCCTTTAAATTCCTTCATCTGTTCCAGATAAACTTCCAGAGCGGCAACTGTTTTTTCATCGCAGTTTTCCATTGCGAGTACGCATGCCCCCGGCTCCAGAATCTTTCTGAATTCCAGTACTTTGCAGATATCCATACAATCTTCCGATGTGATCTTGTATTCTGCCTCGTCCCAGTTTTCAACCTGAGTGTTGATCAGGAACGTTCCTTTTCCCTGATAGCTTTTCAGAACACCAATCCCGATCAGATATTGAAGTGCCGATCGGATACTGGAACGGCTGACTCCAAGTTCCATAACCATCTGGTTTTCAGACGGAATCTTTTCGCCGATGTTCCATTTTCCGGATTCAATATTTTCCTTCAGATACTCAACGACCTGATCCGTAATATTGACTGTTTTTATTTTCATCCTCGCGCGTTACCTGCTTCTTTATTATTCTGCTTGTTGGGCGGATAAGATTGTTCTTTTACTTGTCAGACAACCTATGAGTTGATTATATCCTATTTTTACCTAAAGTCAATACCCATTTTCAATATTTTTCGTTGTTTTTTACAGACTAAACGGAATCTTTGCGGGGAATGTTGATATGTTCCATGCAGAAAATGACTGCCCATGTAAAGCATCTTAACTCTATATCACTCTGTACTGATCTGCCGCCGTTTGCTTGCATCGCTGAAACTTCCATGGTAGAATAGAAATGATGTGTACAGAAATTATCCACTCACCCGAAAGGAGACTTGTGATATGAAATCCGGAGAACATTTTGACGTGATCATCATCGGCGCGGGCCCGTCCGGAATCTTCTGCGCGTATGAGCTGATCAAAGAAAAACCTGAACTGAATATTTTAATGATTGAAAAAGGAAGACCGATCGAGAAACGTGTCTGTCCGAAGAGAAAAACAAAGGTGTGCGTGGGCTGCAAACCATGTTCTATCACCACCGGTTTCGCCGGAGCAGGAGCTTTCTCCGACGGCAAGCTCTCCCTTTCCCCGGATGTCGGCGGAAATCTGCCGGAGATCTTAGGATACGATAAAGCGACAGAACTCATCAGGGAATCCGACGATATCTATCTGCAGTTCGGCGCTGATAAGAACGTCTACGGCGTTGACAAACAGCAGGAGATCCGCAAGATCCGCAAGAAAGCCATCAACGCAAACTTAAAGCTCATCGAATGCCCGATCCGCCACCTCGGAACCGAGGAAGGTTATAAGATCTACACAAGACTGCAGGAACACCTTCTCGCGAACGGAATCCACATGGAATTCAACACCATGGTCAAGGATATCATCATCGAGGACGGTGCCGCAAAGGGTGTTATCACCGATAAAGATGAGACATACTACGCAGATGAGATCGTCTCCGCCATCGGACGTGAAGGCTCCGACTGGTTCTCCCACATCTGCGATGACCACGGAATCGATACAGAAGTCGGAACCGTCGACATCGGCGTCCGTGTTGAGGTCCGCGACGAGGTCATGGAGTTCCTCAACAAGAACCTCTACGAGGCAAAGCTTGTATACTACACACCGACCTTCGACGATAAGGTCCGCACCTTCTGTACGAACCCGTCCGGTGAGGTTGCTACCGAATACTATGAGAACGGCCTGGCTGTCGTAAATGGTCACGCTTATAAATCAAAAGAATATAAGACAAACAACACAAACTTCGCGATCCTGGTTTCCAAGAACTTCACGAAACCCTTCAAGACCCCGATCGAGTACGGCAAACATATCGCCCAGCTGTCCAACATGCTATGCGACGGAAAGATCCTGGTCCAGACCTTCGGCGATTTCCAGAGAGGCCGCCGCACCACGGAGGAACGTCTCTGCAGAAACAACATCATCCCGACCTTAAAGGATGCCGTTCCGGGCGACCTTTCCTTAGTTCTCCCGCACCGCATCATGGTGGACATCAAGGAGATGTTAAAGGCCCTCGACAAGGTAACTCCGGGTATCGCCAGCGATGAGACACTGCTTTACGGAGTGGAGGTTAAATTCTACTCCAACAAGGTCGTTGTCGATAAGGACTTCGAGACAAACATCCACGGTCTCCGCGCTATCGGTGACGGTGCGTCCGTGACCCGCGGACTTCAGCAGGCATCCGCGAATGGACTTTCTGTTGCGAGAAGTATCCTCGCGAGGATCGATCAGAAATAAGGCAGTAAAAAGCTTCTTTTAAATCTGTATGCTGAAAACCACACATATAAAATAGAAAAAAGAGCATCTTTGCGCTCCAATGTTTTAAGACATTTTCCAAAACATTGGAGCCGGAGATGCTCTTTTCATATTTTATAAACAACTACTGATGACCAGTAAGCGTTTTTCCTTCTCCAATCCATTCAAAATCGGCTTCGCCGATGGGATTTTTACCTTCCAGCCTAAGTTTTCACTTTTACTTTCTTGGATGCGCTCCCTGGTACGCCTCTCTGACCGCGCTGTCCATGGCATATGCCGTGTACATCTGGGTAGATGCCAGGTCGGAATGACCCATCATGGTCTGGACGGCGCGCATGTCAGCTCCGTTGCTTAAAAGATGCGCCGCAAAGGAATGGCGCAGAGTGTGGGGTGTGATGTCTTCCTCGATTCCTGCCCGGTCCCCGTAGTATTTGATAATCTTCCAGAATCCCTGACGGCTCATGGCTCTGCCGCTGTAATTTGTAAACAGCAGTTCCGATCGTGTTCCTTTTAAAAATGTCTCACGGGCAGACTCCAGATATTTCGCAAGAGCGTCCTTCGCCGCATGGCCAAAGGGAATCATCCGCTCCTTGTGCTCATCGCGGCAGGTGATAAAGCCGATAGACATATTTACATCGGAGAGCTTCAGATTCACAAGTTCCGTCACGCGGATCCCTGTCGCGTATAAGAGTTCCAGCATTGCCTTATCGCGGATCTCCTTCGGATTCGCGCCGGACGGCTGCTCCAGGAGTTTCGTCACCTCGTCAACTGTAAGGATCACAGGCACCTTTTTCTCGATCTTCGGCGCATGCATCGAATCTGCCGGATCACGGCGGATCTTTCCTTCCTTAAACAGCCAGCCAAAGAACGATCTCGTGGATGCCAGCGCTCTCGAGACTGTCGACGCCGCTTTTCCTTCTTTCTCCAGGAAAAGGATATAGGAATTTAACGCCGTCTTTGTCACTTTCCCGCAGTCTGTGATTCCGTTTTCCTCCAGATAATCTGCCATTTTTAACAGATCTCTCTGATAAGAAAGCGTTGTATTTTTTGACGCGTGTTTTTCTTCCTCCATATAGTTTATGAAGGTTTGAATTTCCTCTCTCATACCTTTTCCCCGTTCATTTCCAGACACAGTTATCCGCGCTTTTCACGATCCTATACGAAATCATAACTATTCAGCAGCTTCACCCGCTTATGTTTTCTCCCGGTCAGCGCAGTAAGTGCGCAAATCCACAGAACAGTTACACAAAATTTTCCTGTTCGAAATTTTCAGCACCCGTGTCTATACACGTTTATACTCTATCTGTTTTTTAGTTTCACGATGTCTGCCTTTGGGAAACAGGGGACATAGGCCTAAGTTTTCCACCATCCCCCCGATACGCTGTTTTTCCCGGCAAAACCAGTATTTTTCTACATTATAGTCCCATTTTAGGGCAAAATCAAACAGATTTTTCCCACTTGGATCCCATTTTAGACTATTTTACATAACTAATCGCTAGATATGGAACTGTATATATCCACAATGGCAATATCTTGTCAAAATGCGCAAAATTTTTTTATAAAAAAAAGGGCTGAAAGCCGCGTATTTCCTGGGAAAATTCCACTTTTCCGCCCCATTATCCTGACTACCGTACCACGCCTTCAACGCCTTTCGTCAGATATTGTCTCTTCCGTTGACGTCCTAATTCAAATCCACGATTTTCAGATATGCTTTTCTAAAACAGTTGGAAGATCAGCGCTGAGAAATTTGGATTTATGAATATCTCAGATATAATTCCAAGCACCATAAAAAATACCATCATCCATAACCTGATTTTCTCTTTTCCATCCGCCTGCTCCACGACCATGATCCATAAAAGGTAAGCCGCCAGTATATAAAAGAATCCCTGCGGAAATACAAGTCCGAAAAAGCGCAGGATCCCATAAATTCCCGCATGCATCGTCAACACACAGACAGCGATTGCGGATGTAAATGCCAGATAGACTGCTCCCGCGTAAAACAGGATTCTGGCAAAAACTGCCTGGCAGATCAGAATTCCCAATAAAATCCACACAAACCGTTTTTTCAATACTCCCACAAACAGACTATACCGGTCCGCCGACACGATCTCCGATGATGTGAGGATCCCGGAGAACCAGCTTTCAAGTGTGCTTTTCATCTCTGCGCTCATCTTATTGAAGAAAACTGTCCCCAGAACGGTCCCCAAGAATAAAAAAAAGGACAGCCAGAACATCTGACTGTCCCAAAATCTCCGATGCCTGTGAATTCCGGCCATAGCGATACCGTCCATGTTCCTTTTTCACAATGTATGCGCATATGGGCCTACTTTATCCACAGGATTTGTAACTATTCAGTACCTTCATAGTTACGTGCAAAAATCCATTCCAGATCAGCTTCGCTGATGGGATTTTTGCCTTCCAGCCTATGTTTTCTTACGGTCAGCGCAGCAAGTGCGCAGACCTACTGAACAGTTACCAGGATTTTTTCTAATTGCAACAATCTTTCCACAGGCAGGTAGCCAGCCCTATCCTCACTGACACTTTCCGGTTACTGGCTTCTGCCGTTTTTTCTATCGGATTCCCTCTTTCTGAGCGTACGCAAGGATTGCCGCAATCGTCTTCGCGTCTGTCATCTTGCCGGTGTAGATCATCTCAAGAAGATCCTTTACTTCCCACTCTTCCACATCAATACTCTCATCCGCATCGAGATGCTGCTTTGACGGGATCAGGTCTTTTGCGATATAGACACCGATCTGCTCATCGCAGAAAGCCACTGTCGTGTTGACTGTCATCAGGAATTCCAGGGTTTCGCTGCGGAATCCTGTCTCCTCCTCAAGTTCTCTCGCCGCGCACTCGATCTTCGGCTCATCCGGCGCATCAAGTTTTCCTGCCGGAATTTCCAGCGTGAACCGGTCTAAGGCGTTCCGGTACTGACGCACCATGAGGATCTTTCCGTCCTTTGTCACCGGTAGAACGGCTGCCGCGCCATCGTGGTGGATATAGTCATACACTTCCTCGATTCCGTTTGCGACAACGGTATCCCGGTAGATCTTTAAGATCGTTCCGGTGTATGCAAGCTCACGTTTTAAACGAGTTGTTTTTTCCATACTAAAGTCTTTTCCTTTCATGAATGTATCTGTTAACTGCCTTAACAGACATTCTAAACAATTCCTCTCAGATTTTCTATTCTGCGGAATTACCCTGCAGTATTTTCCTCTGCTCAGAACTTATTTTTTTACATTTTTCACACTGCTACGGAAATTTCCGTGTCTTTCACGTAATTATCAGCCTTTTAACTTTTTATTCTTCTCAAAGTTTGCATCACACGCCTTAATGATCGCACCGCGGAATCCGTTCTCCTCAAGGGCAGCAAGTCCCTCGATAGTGGTTCCTCCCGGTGAGCATACCATATCCTTTAATTCGCCCGGATGTTTTCCTGTCTCAAGGACCATCTTCGCGCTTCCTAAAACGGCCTGGGCAACCATCTTGTAAGCGGCCTGGCGCGGGAGTCCGTTCTTTACGCAGCCGTCAGCCAGCGCCTCGATAAACATGTATACATAGGCCGGGGAGCAGCCGCTGGCGCTTCCAACAACGTCCATCAGCTTCTCATCCACTTTCTCCATCTTTCCGAAGGAAGTAAAGAATCCGTCGATGACATCCTTTTCCTCATCGGTAAACAGCGCCTCATCGTAGCTCACCCCGGACATTCCCTCGCCGACCATAGCCGGTGTATTCGGCATGGAGCGGACGATTCTCGCACTGTCTCCGAGACCTGCCTGGAGATCCGCGATCGCATATCCGGCCGCGATGGAGATCACAACCTGATCTTTCCTGATCTTTCCGTTTAATTCCTTAAAAACTGTCGGAAGTACCTGCGGCTTTACTGCCAGCACCAGGTATTTTACCTGCTCTGCGCAGTCCGTTGCTGTTGAGACATGGGCAACACCTGTCTCCTCCGTAATTTTCTGCATCTTCGCCTCATGGGCGCTTGTGAAAAGCAGCTCTTCCGGCTTATATGTCTTTAAAAGTCCCCGCATGATAGCGGTTCCCATGTTTCCCATTCCGATAAAACCAATCTTTGCCATATCAATATTACCTCCTGTTTTATATTCTCTGTTATCTCTCATCTGCAGCAGACCAATCTTTGCTCATATTGCAAAAGCTTCGGCAGCACAGAGACTTCTAAATTTCCTGTTAAAAAAACCGCTGCCATACAGATTCTCTCTGCACAGCAACGGCTTTCATTTTTATTTCGCGTAATCGGTAACTCTGGACTCGCGGATCACGTTGACTTTGATCTGTCCCGGATACTCCAGGCTCTCTTCGATCTTCTTGGATATATCTCTTGCGAGAAGAACCATATCGTCATCGCTGATCTGCTCCGGTACTACCATAATGCGCACTTCGCGTCCCGCCTGGATCGCAAAGGACTTGTCTACTCCCTTGAAGGAGTTTGTGATATCCTCAAGCTGCTTTAAGCGGTTCGTGTATGTCTCCAACGTTTCTCTTCTTGCACCCGGTCTTGCAGCGGAGATCGTATCTGCTGCCTGAACGATGCAGGAAATAAGGTTCGTCGGCTCAGCATCGCCATGGTGGGATTCCACAGCATTGATAACGATCGGGGACTCTTTGTATTTCTTACAGAGTTCAGATCCGAGCTGTACATGGGAACCTTCCATCTCATGGTCAACGGATTTTCCAATGTCATGTAATAAGCCGGCACGCTTTGCCATTCTGACGTCAACACCAATTTCGGCTGCCAGTAAACCGGATAACTGTGCGACCTCGATGGAATGCTTCAATGCATTCTGACCATAGCTGGTTCTGAATTTCATCTTGCCGAGGAGCTTGACGAGCTCCGGATGGATATTGTGAATGCCGACCTCAAGGATTGCGGCTTCACCTTCCTCGCGCATCATGTTTTCAACTTCCTTCTGCGCTTTCTCCACCATCTCTTCGATTCTCGCCGGATGGATACGTCCATCCACGATCAGTCTTTCAAGAGCAATTCTTGCAACTTCACGTCTTACCGGATCAAAACCGGATAATACGACAGCTTCCGGTGTATCATCGATAATGAGTTCCACACCTGTCATTGTCTCGAGAGTACGGATATTACGTCCCTCACGTCCAATGATGCGGCCCTTCATCTCATCGCTCGGGAGCTGAACGACAGAAACTGTAGTCTCAGCCACATGGTCAGCTGCACATCTCTGGATGGCGGTAACCACATATTCTTTGGCTTTCTTGTCAGCTTCTTCCTTTGCTTTGGCTTCTAATTCCTTGATGAGCTTTGCGGTGTCGTGTTTTACATCTTCCTCTACGGATTTCAGAAGATATTCCTTCGCCTGCTCGCTGGTAAGTCCGGAGATCTTCTCCAGTTCTTCCTGCTCCTTAGCAAATAATTCCTCGACCTCGGAAGAACGCTTTCTTAAAGTCTCTTCCTTCGCGGCAAGACTGGATTCTTTTCTCTCCATTGCCTCAGATTTTTTGTCGAGGTTTTCCTCTTTGCTCAGTACGCGGCGCTCATAACGCTGGATCTCGGCTCTCCGTTCTCTGGTTTCCTTTTCAAGCTCGTTTTTCGCTTTTAAATTCTCTTCCTTCGCTTCCAGGAGAGCTTCTTTCTTCTTCGTCTCGGCGACCTTCAATGCTTCATCTATTATTTCTCTGGATTTTTCCTCTGCGCTACCGATCTTGCTTTCATAACTGTTCTTGCGGTAAGCGACAGCCACGACCCAGGTAATAGGAGCCACAATAATTGCTGTTATAATAACGCTGATTATTGGTGACACAGGAGCACCTCCTTTATTTAGTTTTCATTGTACTAATTACAACACTTCAATTTTAAACTGTTTTATGCATTATGTCAAGTATAATGCCCTCATTCCGGGTACTTCTGTGCATCCCCACGAAGCCTGTCATATCCTGTCCTTTGGGGCCGGAAACAGCCCTATTCCCACTGCTTCATCGCACTGTTGATCGCGTCGTAGGAAAAACCTTTTCGCGCCAGAAATGCGTAGATCTTCTGGCGTTTCGCGGGATCCGGTTCTTCCGGGTCGTAATTTTTCTTTCTCAAAAGTCCGAGGATCTGGGCAGACTCGTCCACCTCCATATCCTCAAAGACCATCTCCACCAGATCGTCGCTGACGCCTTTCTGGCGGAGGTCAAATTTCATCTGGCGGATGCTCTTTTTGTGGTCGTTTTTCTCCACATACCGCCTTGCGTAGTCCTCATCGTCCAGATACCGGTAGTGTTTCAGAAAAAGAACCGCATCTTCAACAGAGGCTGGCGAAAACCCCTGTTCCGCCAGCTTCTTGCGCATTTCATTTTCTGTTTTTCCGGAAAACTGAAGATAGTAGAGACCTTTGTTCCGCGCCTCCCGGAACTCCTCCGAAACCGCGTCTCCATCCGCACCGGCATACATTTTCTGCTCCCGGTGCTCTTCCTGCTGCCATTCTTTCATCTATGCTTTCCTGTCAGAACTGCCTTCCCGTCTCAAGCTTCTTTCTAAAGTTCCGTACCCGCCAGACAGTTCTCTTTTTCATCATTATTTTTATTACTCGTCAACTGCCTCAGCCTCATTAACCGCCGGTGCCGCAGCTGCCTCACCCGGAGCAACATGCTGCGCTTCCAGTCCGTGAAGCTCTCTCACCTGGTTCTCGATCTCCTCGCAGATCAGCGGATTCTGCGCAAGGTAGGTCTTCGCGTTCTCGCGTCCCTGACCGATCTTCGCTCCCTTATACGCGTACCAGGAACCGCTCTTCTCGACGATATTTGCGTCAGCAGCCAGATCCAGGACATCGCCCTCTCGGGAAATTCCTTTTCCGAACATAATATCAAACTCTGCCTCTTTAAATGGCGGAGCGATCTTATTCTTTACAACTTTTACGCGGACGTGGTTTCCGATCACCTCGCCGCTCTGCTTTAAGGACTCGGTTCTTCTTACGTCAAGACGAACAGAAGAGTAGAACTTAAGGGCGCGTCCACCAGTGGTCGTCTCCGGGTTTCCGAACATAACGCCGACCTTCTCACGGAGCTGGTTGATAAAGATCACGATACAGTTTGTCTTGCTGATGATGGCGGTCAGTTTTCTTAAGGCCTGGGACATCAGGCGGGCCTGTAAGCCGACGTGGGAGTCACCCATATCGCCGTCGATCTCCGCCTTCGGAACAAGTGCCGCTACAGAGTCCACGATCACGATATCAACAGCACCGGAACGCACCATCGTCTCTGTGATCTCTAAGGCCTGCTCGCCGTTATCCGGCTGGGAGATATAGAGATTGTCGATATCAACTCCGATATTCTTCGCGTATACCGGATCGAGAGCGTGCTCAGCGTCGATAAATCCGGCGATCCCGCCGCGCTTCTGGACTTCCGCTACCATATGGAGAGCGACCGTTGTCTTACCACTGGACTCCGGTCCGTAGATCTCAACGACACGTCCTTTCGGAAGGCCGCCAAGTCCGAGGGCGATATCAAGGCTTAAGGAACCCGTCGGAACCGTCTCGATATTCATATTCGCACCGGAATCACCGAGCTTCATAACGGAACCTTTTCCATAAGCTTTTTCAATCTGTGTGAGAGCCGCGTCAAGGGCTTTTAATTTATCATCTTTATTCATATTCTTCCTCCAAGATCCGGCCCCGCAGTCTTTTCCGCGCCCCCGGATATCCAATAATCACTGATTTTTCAATCCGCATATTTCTTCACATACTTCACGTCCACGAAAGCGGAGTGCCGTATGCGAACAAATGTTCTGTACTTGTTAATCATAATATAATCCATGTAAAAAGTCAACTGTTTCTTATCATTCCGACCGCTTTTGATCAATTCGCAGTTACTGTCCACGCCTTGCGCAAACAGCAACTGATTTTGCTGATGCTTCGCATTCCAAATCGGAAAAATCCACTACCGCCACTGTATTGTACGGATTTTTCAGTTCAGAAAATCCCTACCCGCGCACAGTAACACCATCATACTTCATCCCCTCTCCGGCAGATCCCCACGTTTCAATACCAGACTTTCTGCTCTCCGCTGTCATAAAATACCCTTCTGCCTGTCCTTTACTTCTTTCCATCTTATCTTCTCACTGAGGCCTGCAGCGATCCGCCGCCAGGACGATGCTTTCCCGCATCATGAACTATCTGCTATCCGGGACAGACCTCCCAGAACGATTTCAGATACCCGTACTATATCGAAATTCCTTCGCCCTGTCAATCGGCATTCTCCACAAATTCAGACCCTCATTTTTTACCTGGTCAGCCATGAAAAATTTGCCTGATCTCCAATATCCGCCTCACAGCTTCCTTCCCCATGCTCCGCGTAAACAACAAAAGGCGGCAGCCCATGCCCACAATACATGTTCTGCCGCCATTCTATCCTATTTATTATATATGTATTCCCATCCAGCTCACGCCAGGACTTCCTATCTCTCCTTCGAAGCCCGCGCTACCAGTCCGCTGAGCGCCAGAAGCGCCAGAACATTCGGGATGACCATAAGCCCGTTGAAGAAGTCCGCTAAGGACCATACAAGTTCCAGCTTCAGGCAGGAACCGATCACGATGCAGACAACAACGATCAGGGAGTAGAGCTTTGATGCCTTCTCGCCGAATAAATACTTCACATTCACAAGTCCGAAGAAATGCCAGCTTAAGATCGTGGAGAACGCGAAGAAGAACAGGCAGACTGCAACGAAGATGATCCCCGCGCTGCCGAATCCCTTCATGAATGCCGCCTGAGTGAGCGCGGTGCCGTCCTTTCCTGTGCTCATAACGCCTGTTGTGAGGACAGAGAATACCGTCAGGTTCAGGACGATAAATGTGTCGATGAACACGCTGACCATTGCACAGAGCCCCTGATGATGTGGAGATTCCGCCTTCGCTCTCGCATGGGCATGCGGGGTGGATCCCATACCTGCCTCGTTTGAGAAGAGGCCACGGGCAACACCATAGCGGATCGCCTCACGCACCGTGATTCCGGCGCCTGCACCGAGAACTGCTTCCGGCGCAAACGCGCCCTCGATAATGGAAAGGAACGCTGCCGGAAGAGCCGTGATGTTCATGCAGATCAGGACCAGACTGCCGACGATATAAACACCGGCCATGATCGGAACGATCTTCTCAACTACCGTTGCCAGACTCTTTGTTCCTCCAAGGAAGATTACCGCTGCAATCACTGCGACGACAATGCCGACGATCACCGGTGAAAGTTCCACATGGAATACCTGAAATGCTTCCACAAACGCTGCTCCGATAGAATTGGACTGAACCATATTTCCCATAAAGCCCAGCGCAAGAATAATAAATACCGCGAACAAAGTGGAAAGCGCCTTTCCGAATGTTCCCTTGAACGCCGCCTTGATGTAGTAGACAGGACCTCCTGTCACCTCACCGTTTACCTCTGTCTTATATGTCTGTGCCAGAACTGCCTCTCCGTAGATCGTCGCCATTCCGAGGAATGCACTGATCCACATCCAGAAGATCGCGCCCGGGCCTCCGCCGATGAGGGCTGTCGCCGCTCCGGCAAGGTTTCCTGTACCTACCTGGGCTGCGATGGCTGTCGCGATGGACTGGAACGGAGTCATCTCGCCTTTTTCGTGCTTTTCACCGTTCATGCTGAAATGCCCGAATACCTGGCGGACGCCCTCCCCGAACTTTCTGACCTGGATAAATCTCAGGCGGATCGTATAGTAAAGTCCGGTTCCGCATAAGAGAACGAGCAGGAGAAAGCTCCACAGAAAATCATTTCCCTTTGTTACAAGCTGCATCAGTGTGTCCATTTTAATTATCCTCCTCTTTCATCATCATAGCCGCCAGCCTTTTCTTTAAATTTCCGGCTGTCCGGCATCATGGAATATTCCCTCTGAATTTCCATGCAATAAAATAAGAGCTGATATTGATCAGCTCTCCAAAGAGTAGAACATTTGCATACAACGGGTTTTGTCCCATTGTGGTTATTTGTATGCCCTGTCCTTTTGCCTGAGAGATCGACCGGTACCATGGACATGAACCGGTCTTACACCTTCGGCGCTCCATACAGAGACTCTCCAGAGTGTCCATACGGACGTTTGTCCGTCTGGACTGCACTTATGTGTTACATACTATCACAGTTTTCCTTCTGTATCAACGTGTTTTCGAGGTAAAGCGGCAAATTTTGTAATTTTTGTAAATATTGTCACATATGGTCTGCAGATCATCTGTCTTTTGCTTCAATCTGACGAACCATTTTCTGACCGCTCCGCATGAGCCGCCTGACGCTGTTTTGCAGTTTCAAGCTCATGCTGCTTTAACGCCTCCGAGAACTCTACGCGGATCTCCGTTCCCTTGCCCTGCTCACTCTCAAGGGTCAATTTTGCCCCGTGCTGGGCAACGATGTGCTTTACGATCGCAAGTCCCAGACCGGTTCCTCCCGTCGCCTTCGAGCGGCTCTTATCCACACGGTAGAATCGCTCAAATACCCGCTCCTGATGTTCCGCAGAGATACCGATTCCGGTGTCCTTCACGGAAAGGAACGTATGCCCGTTCTCAATGCCGGTCGTCACCGTCACGGTTCCGTCCTTTTTATTGTACCGGATCGCGTTGTCGCAAAGATTATAGATCAATTCCTCCATCAGCTGCTTATCCGCGAAAACCGGCGCTTCTCCGCCCTGTACCCGGATCGTCACGTTCTGTTTCTGGGCATTCATCTGGAGCATGTCTACACATTCTCTCGCCAACGGAAACAGATCCAGATCTCGATACTCCACATCTTTTTTTCCGCCGTCAAGCTGGGAAAGCTGGATGATATCATTGATCAGAGTCAGAAGTCTCGACGCGTTTTTATGGATCTCCGACGCAAACCGTTCCGTATTCTCCCCGGACATTCCGTGTTCGATCAGTTCCGCATAGCCGGAGATCGCCGTGAGCGGGGTCTTGAGCTCATGGGACACGTTCGCCGTAAATTCCTGCCGGACCTGGGAGCTCTTTAAGATATCCTCATGCTGCTGCCGGATCTTATTCATAAACGGTACCAGCTCCTTGTAGGCCGCCTGTGTCCCCGGCTCCGAAAGATTCTCCGCCATCTGCTCGATCGGTGCCACAAGGTTCTTCGTAAAATAATTTGCCATCATGATACAGAAGAAAAAGAGAAGGACAAATACTCCCACTACCGTCATCATCATGTTCTGGGTCAGGGCAAAAATATTGTCGCCCTCCCTCGCGATCCTTAAGATCCGCCCGTTATCCAGCCGGATCGCATAGTAGAACAGATTTTTATCCAGCGTTGTGGACCGGCGGGTTCCGCTTCCTTCTCCGGACTTCGCCGCCATGAGGATCTCCGGGCGGCCTTCATGGTTATCCATCACAGAAAAATCCGCATTGCTGTCAAAAATAACGCTCCCGTTGGCATTCACCACCGTGATGCGCAGCGTATCCGGGTTCAGGTCGTAGGCATCCGGGTGCAGATCGGAAATATCGTCGAAGATATGCAGGTTTTTCATGACGAGGGCATCAGCCTTCAGATCCCCGATGACCTGTTTCCGGTAGACCCCGTAAAAAACAAATAAGGCACACAGCAGTGTCAGTAAAATTGCGAACACTGCCGTGGCCAGAAGTTCCATATGGATTTTCCGTTTCATTCGATCATATACCCCACATTTCTCACAGTGCGGATCATGGAACCCGCTTCACCGAGTTTCTGTCTGAGCGTCCGGATATGCATGTCCAGCGTTCTCGACTCACCTTCAAAGTCGATTCCCCATACGCGCTCTAAAATGATCTCTCGCGTCACTACGATCCCCGCATTGTGGAGCAGGAGCTTTAAGAGCTCATATTCCTTAAATGTCAGGCTGCACGGAACATCCTTCACGTATACCATATGTTTCTCATCATCCAGGAAGATATCCCCCAGGGTCAGGAATTTATCTTCCTCCATCGTCCTTCTGAGCACCGCCTTTACTCTGGCGATCAGCTCCATGACACCAAAAGGCTTTGTCAGATAATCATCCGCTCCGACATCAAGTCCCTTTACCTTGTCGATCTCGGTACTCTTTGCCGTCACCATGATAATCGGAAGCTTTTTCGTCTCCGGACGGCGGCGGAGCTTTGCAACAATCTCCAATCCGTCCTCGTCCGGCAGCATAATGTCCAAAAGGGCAAGGTCCGGCTGCTTCTCTTCCAGCTTTTTATAAAAATCGCGGGCACATTCAAATCCTTCCACCTGATATCCGCTGTTCTTTAACGCGAACATCTCAATCTCCAGAATATTTTTATCATCTTCTACCGCATAGATCAGAGCCATGGTCCTTTCCTCCTGTCTCACTTTCTGTCTTACTGTTCAGCACTAAAAACATTCTACTACATATTTTCCTATACCGGAAGCATATATTTGCCGCGGTACTGCTCTACCATCGCCGCGAAATGCGGATCTCCATCACGCTTCAGGTTGTCAAGGTAACCGTGGGTATCAAAACCGTCACGGTCGATCTCAATGACGCTGACCGCGATGTTGGAACAATGGTCGGAAACACGCTCCAGATTCATGGAAATATCGGAAAGCACAAATCCCTGCTCGATCGTGCATTTTCCCTTCTGGAGTCTGCGGATATGGTTTGCCTTTACGACGGTATTGATATCGTCGATGACCTCCTCAAGAGGCTCCACTCTGGCTGCCTCATCCGTATTGTTCGTCTCAAAGGCATCGATGGACAGGTTCAGGATCTCCTTTACTGCGTCGAAGAATATGCCAAGTTCCTTCTCTGCCTTGCTGGAGAACTGCATTTCTTTTTCCTTCATCTCTTTTGCGGAATCTTTCAGGTTCATGCCGTGATCGGAAATACGCTCAAAATCTCCGATACAGTGTAAAAGCAGGGATACGGTATGGCTGTCTGACTTGGAAAGATTCTTTCCGCCAAGCTTTACCATGTAAGTTCCAAGCTCATCCTCATAGCGGTCCACAAGGTTTTCCAGGGCCTCCACACGGGCTGCCTTTTCGTCATCATAGCCGTGAAGCAGATCCACCGCCGTGAAGAAGCATTCCCGTGCAAGCTTCGCCATCTGGATCGTCGTCTGACGGCACTGTTCAACCGCAAAAGCCGGCGTGTCGAGGAAACGCTGGTCGAGAAGACGGAACGCGTCTTTTTCCTGATTCTGAGCCGGAGCTTCCTTCTTCTCTTCCGGGATCGTGAGACCTGCAAGTTTTACAAGGCCACTGCCGAACGGAAGAAGCATGATCGTTGCCGCTATATTAAAGCTGCTGTGGATCACGGCAATTCCCATAGCGTTTGCCGCTGTGTCCAGGAAGGAAAAATGAACGACCGCGTTGATCGTATAAAAGACGATCATAAAAATAACGGTACCGATAATATTAAAGTAAAGATGGACCAGCGCCGCGCGCTTTGCGTTCTTTGAGGCACCGATGCCGGAGAGCATCGCTGTCACACAAGTTCCGATATTCTGTCCCATGATGATCGGGAGCGCAGTACTGAAATTTACCGCACCTGTGGCGCATAACGCCTGAAGAATACCGACGGACGCGGAGGAACTCTGGATGATCGCTGTGAGGACAGCGCCTGCGATCATTCCGAGGAGCGGGTTTGAGAACATTGTCAGAATTCCTGTAAATTCCGGGACATTTGCCAGCGGTTTGACGGCCCCGCTCATCGTCTCCATTCCGGTCATTAAAATCGCGAAACCGATCATGATGGTTCCGGCATCTTTTTTCTTCTCCTTCTTGGAGAACATGATAAAACAGATGCCGATGAGTGCCAGAACCGGTGAAAATGATGTCGGTTTTAACAGCTGTACAAAGAAATTTCCACTCTCAATTCCGGTAAGGCTTAAGAGCCAGGACGTCACCGTCGTTCCGATGTTCGCGCCCATGATGATGCCGACCGCCTGGGTCAGCTTCATGATACCGGAGTTTACGAAACCTACGACCATGACGGTGGTTGCAGATGACGACTGGATGATCGCCGTAACTCCCGCGCCTAAAAGGACCGCCTTGATCGGATTTGATGTCAGTTTTTCAAGAATTCTTTCCAGTCTTCCACCGGAAAGCTTTTCGAGACCTTTTCCCATAGTCTCCATTCCGTAAAGGAACAGCGCGAGCCCGCCAAGCATCGTCAATACACCAAAAAAATCCATAAATTTCCCCTCTTCAAATTCATTAACATTTTGTTTATCTCTTTCTTACCATGTATCAGAATATCAGGGGAATGTAAAATGCTTTGTAGGCAGTATGTAAAATCTGTGTAAAATATCAAAGCCCCGAACGGCCTTAAATTTCTTTTAGAATTTGTTCTGTTTTATACTGGAGTCGATTGATGGAATATCTTAGATATGTTAGAATTTTGTGGAAAAGATACTGTAAATGCAAAAAAATAACCGCCCCGATCTATGAAATCGAACGGTTATTTTTTTGATACCTATGGACCAGCCGTCTATCGGTGGCACTCTTTGTTTTTAATATAGCATACTTTATAAGGGATTTTAATATACTCCTGTTTATTATAATTTCTACTTACTCACCAGTTTCTCCACATCCAGCAACCCCCACCCCTGCTGATTTCTCGGAAGCCCGATATCCCTGCAGCTTTCCCGAAGCTTCAGCTTCACATCCTTATTCGTCATATCCGGGTACCGTTCCAGAAGGAGCGCTGTGGCACCGGAGACGATGGGAGTGCTCATGGAGGTGCCGCTTTTGATGGTGTATTTATCCGCCCGGCCAGCACAGCTGACGACGCTGCAGCCCGGAGCAACGAGGTCCGGCTTGCAGATGCAGGCGGCGGTGGGACCCCGGCCGGAGTAGTCCACCATCCGGTTTCCACCCACCAGGACCTCCCTGTCATCGTCCGAACAGCCCACCGTGATCACCTTTCTGCTGATCCCCGGAGTCGTGATGCTCATGGTCCGGGGGCCATTGTTTCCCGCCGCCACCACAACAACAAGCCCGGCGTCCCATGCCCGGTTCACGCCTTTCACCAGGGCGGAATTTTCGCTCATCCCCCGCTTCGAGCAGGCACCTACCGATATATTTAAGATCCGGATCCCCAGCTTCTCCTTCCTCTCCAAAATCCAGGAGATTCCTGCCAGGACATCCGAAGAATATCCATTTCCTTTCCGGTCCAGGACCTTCACCATGACGAGGTCACAGCCCGGCGCGATCCCGCTGTACCGCCCGCCGGACATGCGTCCGCTGCCGCCGATGATCCCGCAGATATGGGTCCCATGCCCACAGTCATCGTAGGCGAAGTTCTTCCCATTCACCATGTCTGCGAACCCGGTGACCCGGCTGTCGAAATCCCGGTGAAGAAAGATCCCGGTATCCAAAACCGCCACGCCGATGCCTTTTCCAGTGAGTCCCAGGCGGTAAGCCGCGCCGCAGCGGATCTGATCTTTAATATGGTTCACATGTAAGATTCCTCTATTCTATTCCTCTTACTTACAGGATATTCATAAACACTTCGTCTTGCGCTACTGCCCAAAATATACATCTGTGCATATCCCCACCCACAATTTGCAGTATTTCCGACACTTTTCCACATTCTTCGAAAACAGCTTCCGAATCTTAAAGAAATCTTAATAATTCATTCAAAGAATATACAATCATTTTCCGGGGTGATGTGCTATACTTTAACCATAAGAAATGCACGAGATATTTTAAATCCTTTATCCTAAACCTTTTTGAAATTGAAATCCTAAATGATGAATCCCTGTACAATATGTACAGGGTTTTTTCATGCCATTTTTTTGGAAAAATCTCCCCTTTCCCGGCTTAAAACCTGTTCCCGGCCGCCATCGGCGCCCCGCGCGGTCGTTTGCGGCAATCTGCATCTTCGCGCGAGTGCGCATCTTTGGCACATAAAAAAAAACGGCACTCAGCTCGTTCCAAAGCTAAGTACCGTCTCTCTGTTTTTAACCTTTTTAACTGCTGTCCGGCCACACCGGTCCAGATCAGCCGTCTGTTTCTTACACGTTTTTCACATTCTTGAGAATATCACAGAAATCAAATGTAGCGAAGTAGTCCTTCGGAGTCTCCGCCCGGCGGATCATCTGGACACTGCCGTCTTCCTTGAGAAGAAGCTCCGCGCTCTTTAATTTACCGTTATAGTTGTAACCCATCGCGAATCCGTGTGCGCCTGCATCGTGGATAAAGAGCAGGTCGCCCTTATCGATCTTCGGAAGCATACGGTCGATCGCAAACTTATCGTTGTTCTCGCAGAGGGAACCTGTCACATCGTACTTGTGGTCGCAGGGCTCGTTCTCTTTTCCCATAACCGTGATATGGTGGTAAGCGCCGTACATAGCCGGGCGCATCAGGTTTACCGCGCACGCATCGACGCCGATGTACTCCTTATAGGTGTGCTTCTCATGGATCGCTCTTGTCACGAGAGCACCGTACGGAGCCAGCATGAAGCGGCCAAGCTCTGTGAAGATCGCCACGTCACCCATTCCTGCCGGAACAAGAACTTCCTCGTAAACCTTTCTTACGCTCTCACCGATGACCTTGATATCATTCGGCTCCTGATCCGGTCTGTACGGGATACCGATTCCGCCGGAGAGGTTGATGAACTTGATATCAGCGCCGGTCTCCTTCTTTAACTTCACAGCAAGCTCAAAGAGGATCTTCGCGAGAATCGGATAGTACTCGTTCGTCACTGTGTTGCTTGCCAGGAACGCGTGGATACCGAAGTTCTTCGCGCCCTTTGCCTTTAAGATCTTATAAGCCTCAGTGATCTGGGCCTCCGTCATGCCATACTTCGCGTCACCCGGGTTATCCATGATATCAGTCGCTACCTTGAATAATCCACCCGGATTGAAGCGGCAGCAGATCGTCTCCGGAATCGTTCCGATGGTCTTCTCGAGGCACTCGATGTGAGTGAAATCGTCCAGGTTGATGATCGCGCCGAGGTCATACGCGAGCTTGAACTCTTCCGGTGGTGTATCGTTTGAGGAGAACATGATGTCATGTCCGGAAAAACCGCAAGCGTCAGACATTAAAAGCTCTGTCTTGGAAGAGCAGTCTGTTCCACATCCAAGCTCCTGAAGTATTTTTAAAATAAACGGATTCGGTGTCGCTTTTACTGCAAAGTATTCCCTGAATCCCTTATTCCAGGAAAATGCCTCTTTTAATTTCAGGGCATTCTCGCGGATCCCCTTCTCATCGTAAAGATAAAACGGGGTCGGATAGGTCTTCGCGATCTCCTCCAGCTGTTCCTTCGTTACAAACGGTTTCTTCTCCATGTACGTTCTCTCCTTCGTTAGTCAGTGTTAGTCGATATTTACAACACGCATGATGTTTGTAGAAGCAGCCGGCTCATGTCTTTTCGCATAATCAACGACTCCTGCGGTTACAACTGCGATATCGCCTGTTTTTACAATACCATTCTCTTTTAAAATGTCAATACTGTTCTCAATTAAAGTGTCAGTGGATTCCGCTCTCTTTGCCTGGAACGGAGTTACACCCCAGTAGAGCATCATCTTGCGGACTGCGGAGATACTCGGGGACATTCCCACAAGTTTTGTGGACGGATGCCACTTGGAAAGCATTCTCGCCGTGTAGCCGCTGATGCTCGGCGCGATGATAACCGCTGCATCAAGGGACTGTGCCGTTGCGACGGACGCATAGCTCACTGCATTGGAAATATTGTGGCGGTTATCGTCAGATACGGTTCTCTTCTCATAGAAGTCACCGTTCATGTGGGACTCGGTCTCCTCAACGATATGAGCCATCATCTTTAATGCCTCGACCGGGTACTTACCGTTTGCAGTCTCACCGGATAACATAACGACATCTGTTCCGTCATATACAGCGTTCGCAACATCGGAAACCTCCGCACGGGTCGGTCTCGGGTTGCGGATCATGGAATCCAGCATCTGAGTCGCTGTGATAACGACCTTACATGCGGCGCTGCACTTTTTGATCATCATTTTCTGAAGATGCGGAAGCTTCTCCGGCGCGATCTCAACACCCAGATCTCCGCGGGCTACCATGATTCCGTCGCTGGCCTCGATGATCTCGTCAAGGTTCTCAAGTCCCTCAGCGTTCTCGATCTTCGCGATGATTCCCATCGAGGAACCGCCCTCGTCTAACATCTGGCGGATCTCACGGATCGCGTCTGCAGAACGGATGAAGGAAGCCGCGATATAGTCGAACCCAAGCTCGATACCGAAACGGATATCTTCCTTATCTTTATCTGTTAACGCCGGAAGCTTGATCTTTACGTTCGGAACGTTTACGCCCTTTCTCTCTCCAAGCTCGCCGCCGTTCATGATCCTGCAGTAGATCTCGGTTCCCTCGACACGCTCAACATGGAGCTCGATCAGACCGTCATCGATCAGGATCACGTTTCCCTCTTTTACGTCCTCATTTAAGCCATTGTAGTTGATGTGGACTCTCTTTGCGTCACCGACGATATCCTCTGTTGTAAGGATGATCTCCTCGCCTGCTGTCAGTGTTACCTTCTTTCCGTCCTTTAAAACACCGGTACGGATCTCCGGTCCCTTTGTATCAAGAAGAGCCGCTACCGGTTTTCCAACCTCTTCCGCAACCTCGCGGAGCTGTTTGTAACGGGCTCTCTGCTCATCATGTGTTCCGTGGGAGAAGTTGAAACGGGCAACGTCCATTCCGTTTAAGAGCAGCTGTTTCATGACCTCTCTGTCATCGCTGTTCGGTCCCATGGTACAGATAATTTTTGTTTTCTTCATGTTATGCCTCCTGATTGCTGTTTGCCTGTCTTGGATCCATCCCGCCTTTTGTTACATGTTTGTGGGTATACAGGTGGTCCTGACAGTATTCATAGTCGCCTTCGCACTTGGAGCAGTAGCGGAATACAAGATTCGGGTCATCCTCCTCCGTACGTCCGCATACAGCACAGCGGTGGCGTCCGATCTTTTCCGCTGTCTTCTGCGCCTCGCGCATCTGTGAGTGAAAGACCTGCTTTCTTCTGATCTCTTTCGGATTCAGACGGCTCCCCCTGGACATGAAGAGGTATACGATAAAATTAAGTAAAGACATAACGATCGCAATTCTCTGCGACATGCCGCCGAAAAGGAATCCATAGACGAAGTAAAGTCCATCAAAAAGTGCCAGATACTTCGCCTTGATCGGAAGTACAAAAAACAGGTAAAACTGCATTTCCGGGAATGTGGCCGCAAATGCAAAAAACAGGGAAAAGTTCAGATAATCTGTGGTGAGAATATAGACCTGCCCTGTAATGATGTAGATCAGCAGCGCCGCAAGGACATGACCGATCACACCCATAAAAAAGTACACATTAAACCGGAAGGTTCCCCAAACCCGCTCCAGAGTCATTCCCAGATTGTAGTAAAGGTAGATCGCTATCAGGTTGAAGAAAAGACTGCCAGACGGCGGCCAGATCATAAATGTAACGACTCGCCAGATCTGTCCGTGAAGGATCGCCCTCGCATCCAGCATCAGGTACTGGATGTAAAATGCCGGTGCCATCATCTGGACCAGTACGCCCACCGCATACAGGATCACGATATAATACATGAGATTCGGAATCGCGTACCGTCCGAATTTCCGCTCCATCTTGTTCATAAAATTCATTGAAGCTTTCCTTTCCTAATAGAAATATCTATTTCTCCTACGTCCCGTATTATAATTCCCAACCGTTTCTTTTGTCAAACGCTTTATGATATCGTTACTGGAATGTCTATCCATCCCCGCAACGCTTTCTTCTAAAATCTTTACACATTCTTTACAGAATTTTAACCGTTTTTAGCCTCAAGATGCCAGTTCCGTCAATTGTATTTCCTTTTTTAATGTGTTATACTATGTGCGGAATTTTGACATAACAGTTCAGCTATGTGCCGATTCCGGCAGAAAATTGTATGGCTGAACGGTTCGGCATGTTGATGCCCGCATTCCGGCTGGCTGCCTGCTTTTTGCGGACGGCTCGTTTTTTTCTGTTGAAAAGGAGGTATGGGGAGAACTCCCCGCTCGTATGAATCAATGCTATCGTCTTGGAATCGATATCGGTTCCACTACAGTAAAAGTTGCCGTGATCGACGACAATAACAAAATTTTATTCGCGGATTATGAGCGGCATTACGCCAATATCCAGGAAACCCTGGCCTCGCTTCTGAAAAAGTGTAAGGGAGAACTCGGTGAACTCTCTTTACGGCCCAATATTACAGGTTCCGGCGGACTCACTCTGTCGGGTTACTTACATATTCCATTTGTCCAGGAGGTTGTAGCGGTTGCGACCGCACTTCAGGACTACGCTCCGCGGACGGATGTCGCCATCGAGCTTGGCGGCGAGGACGCGAAGATCATCTACTTTACAGGCGGGATCGACCAGCGTATGAACGGAATCTGCGCCGGCGGTACCGGTTCCTTTATCGACCAGATGGCTTCCTTATTGCAGACGGATGCTGCCGGTCTGAATGAATATGCAAAAAATTATAAGGCGATCTACCCGATCGCTGCCCGCTGCGGCGTATTCGCAAAGTCTGATATCCAGCCGCTGATCAACGACGGTGCGACCCGTGAGGATCTTGCAGCCTCTATTTTCCAGGCGGTTGTGAACCAGACCATCAGCGGTCTTGCCTGCGGAAAACCGATCCGCGGAAACGTAGCGTTCCTCGGCGGTCCGCTGCACTTTTTACCGGAGCTTCGAAACGCCTTTATCCGCACCTTAAATTTAACCGGTGATGCGATCATCGCCCCGGACCACTCCCATCTTTTCGCCGCCGTCGGCGCTGCCATGAATGCGAAGGATCACGCGGAGATCTTCTCTCTTGACAAGCTGATCGCAGATCTTTCCGGCGGCATCAAGATGAAATTTGAAGTAAAGAGAATGCAGCCCTTATTTAAGGATGAGGCAGATTATAAGGAATTCACCGACCGCCATGACCAGTACAAGGTCCGCCGCGGTGACCTCGCCACCTATGAGGGAAATGTATTCTTAGGGATCGATGCCGGTTCCACCACAACGAAGGTGGCACTCGTCGGCGAGGATGGTTCCCTGCTCTACAGCTTTTACAGCAGCAACAACGGAAGCCCGTTGGCGACCGCGATCTCTTCCATAAAGGAGATCAAGTCCCTGCTTCCGGACAGCGCGAAGATCGCCTACTCCTGCTCCACCGGCTACGGCGAGGCGCTCTTAAAGGCGGCCTTCATGCTGGATGAAGGCGAGGTCGAGACGATCTCCCACTACTACGCGGCGGCATTCTTCGATCCGTCCGTAGACTGCATCCTCGATATCGGTGGTCAGGATATGAAATGTATCCGCATCAAGGACGGCACCGTGGACAGTGTCCAGCTCAACGAGGCATGTTCCTCCGGCTGCGGTTCCTTCATCGAGACCTTCGCAAAATCCTTAAACTACAGCGTTCAGGATTTCGCGAAGGCGGCACTTTTTGCCCAGAACCCGGTGGATCTCGGAACGAGATGTACCGTATTCATGAACTCCAACGTAAAACAGGCGCAGAAAGAGGGCGCTTCCGTTGCGGATATCTCCGCCGGCCTCGCCTACTCTGTGATCAAGAATGCCCTGTTTAAGGTCATCAAGATCACTTCCGCCGGTGATCTCGGAAAGAACGTCGTTGTACAGGGCGGAACCTTCTACAATGACGCAGTCCTCCGAAGCTTCGAGCGGATCTCCGGCTGCAATGCCGTCCGCCCGGATATCGCAGGTATCATGGGTGCCTTCGGCGCGGCCCTGATCGCCCGTGAGCGCTATATGCACCGTCCCCATGAGACGACGATGCTCTCTCTGGACGATATGATCAATTTGACCTACACGACCACCATGAGCCGCTGCCGCGGATGCGTAAACCACTGTGTCCTGACGATCAACCGGTTCGAGGGTGGACGTCAGTATATTTCCGGAAACCGCTGTGAGCGCGGTCTCGGCGTGGAAAAGGCAAAACGTGACATCCCGAACCTCTTTACATGGAAGTATCACAGACTCTTCGACTATGAGCCGTTGACAGCCGACAAGGCGACCCGCGGCGTTGTGGGAATCCCGCGGGTCCTCAACATGTACGAGAACTTCCCGTACTGGGCAACCTTCTTTAAGGAGCTCGGTTTCCGCGTGATGCTGTCCCCGCAGTCCAGTCACCAGATCTACGAGCTGGGCATCGAGACGATCCCGAGTGAGTCTGAATGTTACCCGGCAAAGCTTGCCCACGGACACATTTCCTGGCTCATTAAACGCGATGTGCCGTTTATCTTCTATCCGTGTATTCCTTACGAGCGGAAAGAGGTTCCGGGCGCCGGAAACCATTACAACTGCCCGATGGTCACCTCCTACTCGGAGAACATCAAGAACAACATGGAGGAATTAAAGGAAAAGAACGTGAAGTTCTTAAATCCGTTCATGGCGTTCACAAGCGAGGCGGTCCTTTCAAAGCAGCTTCAGGAAGTCTTTAAGAAGGAATTCGATATTCCGGAATCCGAGACGAAGAAGGCCGCTAAGAAGGCCTGGGATGAACTCGCGCAGGCGAGAACTGATGTGGAGAAGAAAGGCGAGGAAGTCTTACAGTACTTAAAAGACACCGGAAAACACGGCATCGTCCTTGCGGGACGTCCGTACCACATCGATCCGGAGATCAACCACGGCATCGCCGATATGATCACCTCCTACGGTTTCGCTGTTCTCACGGAGGACTCCGTATCCCATTTAGGAAAGGTGGAGCGCCCGCTCGTCGTTACCGACCAGTGGATGTACCACTCCCGCCTCTATGCGGCGGCAGCCTTTGTAAAGACACAGGATAACCTGGATCTCGTCCAGTTAAACTCCTTCGGCTGCGGTCTTGATGCTGTGACCACCGATCAGGTCAGTGATATTCTCACCCGATCCGGTAAGATCTATACGGTCTTAAAGATCGATGAGGTCAACAACCTCGGAGCCGCAAGGATCCGTATCCGTTCCCTCATCTCCGCCCTGCGTGTCCGCGAGGAGCGCCGCTACACGAGAAATATCGTGTCCAGCTCCTACAACCGTGTGATGTTCACGAAGGACATGAAAAAGAACTACACGCTGCTTTGCCCGCAGATGTCCCCGATCCACTTCGAGCTCATCGAGCCGGCGATCCGCAGCTTCGGCTACAACCTCGTCGTTCTCCAGAACGATGACAAGACAGCCGTCGATACGGGATTAAAATATGTAAACAACGACGCCTGCTATCCGTCCCTGATCGTTATCGGACAGATCATGGATGCCCTGCTGTCCGGAAAGTATGATCTCGACCACACAGCTGTCCTCATGAGCCAGACCGGAGGCGGCTGTCGTGCGTCAAACTATATCGGATTTATCCGCCGCGCTTTGGAAAAAGCCGGAATGGCGCAGATCCCGGTCATCTCCATCAACGCGAACGGTATGGAGACGAATCCGGGCTTCACCTACACGCCGTCCATGCTTGTGAAGGCTCTTCAGGCTGTTGTATACGGTGATGTATTTATGCGTGTTCTCTACGCTACAAGACCTTACGAGGCCGTTCCAGGCTCCGCAAATGCGCTCCACGAGAAATGGAAGAAGATCTGTGTCAAAGCACTCTCCACAAAGAGCGCCGGAATGATGACCTTCGTGAAGAATATCCGCGGCATCATCCACGACTTCGATAACTTAGAGCGCACGAATGTCCACAAACCGAAGGTCGGAATCGTCGGAGAGATCCTCGTGAAATTCTCACCGACCGCCAACAACCACATCGTGGAGCTCCTGGAGTCGGAAGGTGCGGAAGCTGTTATGCCGGATCTCATGGATTTCCTGCTTTACTGCTTCTACAACAGCAACTTCAAGGCAGATAATCTAGGAATGAAGCGCTCCACGGCGCATCTCTGCAACATGGCGATCTCCCTTCTCGAGTACATGAGAAAGGCCGCAAGAATTGCTCTTGAAAAGAGCACTCACTTCACTCCGCCTTCAAGGATCAAGGATCTGGCAGTGATGGCAAACGGCTTTGTCTCCCTTGGAAACCAGACCGGTGAGGGCTGGTTCCTGACCGGTGAGATGCTGGAGCTCATCAAGAGCGGTGTCAACAACATCGTCTGCGTCCAGCCTTTCGGCTGCCTGCCGAACCATATCGTCGGAAAAGGTGTCATCAAGGAGCTTCGCTACGCGAACCCCAAGGCAAACATCATCGCCGTCGACTACGATCCGGGTGCCAGTGAGGTTAACCAGCTGAACCGTATCAAGCTGATGCTTTCCACAGCACAGAAGAATCTTGAGAAAGAGGAGTATGTAGATCCGAATCTGGCGAAGACGTTAAAAAAGGTGGAAGAGCTTTCTTCCAAGCGGGTCAATAAGTGCCGGTTGTAATTTCACATTCCATAGACTTCTAAATACAAATTCGTCTCAGTCGAAAACTGACTTCCACTGAGACGAATTTGCTGTTACTACCACCTGAAAAAGGTGGGATTCTTATTGAACCTGAATAAAGCACATAAAAACAGCGGCAGATATCGTTTCAGATACCTGCCGCTGTCTGTTATCTTCCGATCAGCGCCCCGGATGCTCCGACATGATAGCCATCCGGCGTCACTGCACTTACGTACATTGCGCCCTCTGGTATCGGATTTCCACCCGGATCAAGGACTCCTGCCATCGGATTCAGGTAATACCAGCCCCCGTTCACAAGGATCCAGCCGATCACCATATCTCCGTCCGCGTTCAGATAGTACCATCTTCCGTTCACCCAGGCATGAGCACTTGCTGCAGGTCACATTTTTCCGCTGTTAAGCCGACACCCCCCGGATCCATGACATCAAAACAGCATATACCTTCCAGAAATTCTCCAGAAAATACATGCTGTTCTTTTGTTCACAGGTGTCCGCCAGCCTCAGCCGGACACCCTGCCATATTCATATGTTATGTAAACCTACATTAAGCCTCCGGCTTCTCGTAGCTGCGATGCATAGAGAAGGAATCCATATCGTAATTCTTTAAGTTCTCCCATACTCCGCGGCCGTCTGCCTTCGCAATCACAGCGTCACGGTCTTTCTTGAATGCCATCTCCTGTTTCATGTTGCTCGGTCCGCCTACGCAGCCGCCCTGGCACATCATACCCTCAATGAAGTCTTCCGGAAGTCTGCCGACCTTGAGAAGAAGAAGGGCTTTCTTAACCTCAGCCGCACCGCTGCAGCGCGCAACCTTAACATCTGCGCTCTCGCCTCTTTCCTTGAAGCACTCGATCACTGCGTTTGTCACGCCGCCGCCATTGCCAAAGCGTTTTCCGAAGACACTGCCTTCCTGCTTTGTCTCCTCAGCCGGCTCAAGCTCAACTTCTTTTCCGCGCAGCATTTCGATGGCCTCACCGAAGGTCAGAACATAATCTGCATTGTTCTCGATGGACTTGTCAGCCGCCTCAGACTTCTTTGCCATACACGGTCCGATAAATACGGTAACTGTCTCCGGATCGATCGCTTTTAACATTCTGGATGCCGCACACATCGGGGATACCGTTGTGGACATATTATCGATCAGAGTCGGGTAGTGTTTCTTGATCATATTTACAAATGCCGGACAGCAGGAAGTCGTCATCTTTTTGCCTTCCTTAAATGCCTCTGCCCATTCCATTGCCTCATAAGCTGCTGTCATATCAGCACCGGCAGCAACCTCTACCATATCGGTAAAGCCAACCTTCTTTAATGCAGTACGCCAGCTCTCCATTGTGATATCCTGACCGAACTCACCTTCAGCCGCCGGAGCAACCATAGCAACGACCTTCCTGCCGGCCTTGATCGCCTCGATCACCTGTACAACATATACCTTGGAGGAAATTGCACCGAACGGGCAGCTTCTTACGCAGGCGCCGCACTGGATACATTTCTTTTCATCGATCTGGCAGATTCCTGTCTCCGTATCCATTGTGATCGCATCTACCGGACATGCACGACGGCACGGACGGATCAGCTCAGCGATCGCATTGTACGGACATGACTGAGCACAGCGTCCGCACTCTTTACAGATACCCGGATCGATATGGGCACGGTCGCGGCCGATCGAGATCGCACCAAAGTTACATGCGTTCTGACAGGCTTTACCCATACATTTCTGACAGTTATCGGTTACAACGAATCTTGTGATCGGACACTCCTCACATGCAGAAGAGATGACCTGAATGATATTGTCGCTCTGTTTGTCACTCGGACATTTTCCTTCCGCGAGACGGACTCTCTGACGGATGATCTCTCTCTCCTTATATACACAGCAACGGAACTGTGCCTTCGGGCCCGGGATCAGTTTGAACGGGATATTGTCTCTCTCTTCCTCGAGTCTGCCCTCGAAAGCCAGCTTGGAAACTGTGCGCAGCACGTTATACTTGATCTTAAGCAGTGCCTCATCGTTGGTTTTCATACCATTTCCTCCTAAATTTGAATCCTCAATCATACCTTAATTTTTTTAATGTTTTCGCATCATATTATCGCATATCCCACTTTGCAAAGCAAGTCGGAAATTATATATAATCCAACGCATTCCAATGAAAAACCTTATTTTCTTAAATTGTATACAATAAAGTACAGGCAACGAATTTCCTTGTATTTTCCTATGTTTTTTGTCTTTCTGTATCGGATATTTGTTCGCAGCATGCGGCTGTCCAGCGCCACTTTCTTTGTCTCTTTTTTAACAAAATCAGGTTCGAGTTCCGCCTCTTTCCCGTCGCTCCGCTTCCGATTATTTTTCGGTTTGGCATATGCAGCCTTCTCCTTTAAAACCTTTAAAGCATGTTCTCCCCCAGTCTCATGTTGGATTGACATTCTCAAATCCCCATGATATATTCTATTTAGTTCGGTCGTGCTAACCCCAAAGGTCAACTGTCCTGAGGGAAAAGACGAAAAGAATCTGATACGGGAATATCTGTCATATTCAGGATCCCCGGTATGCTCTTTTCGTGTGCATACCGGGGATTTATCATTCACGCAGACAGTGGGACAAGACCCGTGTCTGTCAGATTTTTTTCAGGAGGAACTAAGTTATGAGAAAAATGTTATCCGTCATGATGGCTGCCGCGATCGCGGGATCTCTCCTTGCAGGCTGCTCATCATCCAAAACCGAAACAACAGCTGCCGCTTCTTCCGCGGAGGAGACAACGACTGCCACTGAGGAAACCACAACGGAAGCCGCTTCCGAGTCCGCCGCTGAAAACACCGGCGAGGAGACCGTTGTCCGTGTCGGCGGTTTAAAGGGACCGACCACCATGGGACTTGTAAAGCTCATGGATGAGGCCGCAAACGGGGAGTCCGAGAACAGCTACGAATTCACTATGGTCACCGCAGCTGACGAGATGACCGCCATGGTCGCAGGCGGAAAAGTCGATATCGCCCTGCTTCCGGCGAACGTCGCAAGCGTTCTCTACAATAAGACAAACAAAAATATCTCCGTGATCGATATCAATACTCTCGGCGTTCTCTACTTCGTATCTGCCGACAGCTCCGTGGCAACGATTGATCAGTTAAAGGGAAAGACCGTATATCTTCCGGGAAAGGGAACTACTCCGGAATACGCACTCCGCTATGTGCTCTCCGCCGCAGGACTCGGAGAGGATGATGTAACTCTTGAATTCAAGTCCGAGGCATCTGAGGTTGCTTCCGTCCTCGCTGAGGATCCGAACGCCATCGGTCTTCTTCCGCAGCCGTTCGTAACTGCCGCTCTCGCCCAGAATGAAAAGCTCTCCATCATCATGGATCTCACAAAAGAGTGGGATAATGTCCAGGGCGAAGGTTCCGGAAGCCGTCTTGTAACAGGTGTTACCATTGTAAACAATGATTTCTTAAAGGAGCACGAGGATCTCGTCGATACGTTCTTACAGGAACATGAGGCATCCATCGCCTTCACCGCGGAGGATCCGGATGCCGCAGCCGAGCTCATCGCAAAGGCTGAGATCGTCGCAAAGGCTCCGATCGCGAAAAAAGCGCTTCCGTACTGCAACATCACCTTTATCTCCGGTGATGAGATGAAAACAGCACTTTCCGGTTACCTTCAGGCTCTGTACGACCAGAACCCGGCCTCCGTCGGCGGTGAGCTGCCGGATGATGGATTCTACTATGTAAAGTAATTGTGACTGCGAAAGTTCTCAACAGTTACAAGCATCCATGCCGACTGTGAAAAACGAGGTATGGCTGGCAAAACAGTCATACCTCATTTCTATATCGCCGTTTATTCTCACGGAATTTAGTTTACATAAGTCAGTTTAATAGCTTGAGCCATGAGAAATATCTGTTATAATTTGTAACTGTTCAGTAGGTCTGCGCACTTGCTGCGCTGACCGTAAGAAAACATAGGCTGGAAGGCAAAAATCCCATCAGCGAAGCTGATCTGGAATGGATTTTTGCACGTAACTATGAAGGCACTGAATAGTTACTATAATTTTATTATTACGATTACATGCAGAAATTCAACCGCTGGAAAACAGCATTAATTTTTATTACACTTTATGGAAGGAGACAGCCGCCATGGATCATCGTTTTTCCGGATTTCTCCGCAGGCTCTCGATCATCCTGTTCTGGATCGTCCTCTGGCAGACCGCAGCCTCCCTGATCCGGAATCATATTTTCCTTGTGGGACCTGTCGATACGCTGCGGGCGCTCTGTGAGCAGATCGTTCTCCCAGACTTCTGGTCCGCCATCGCGTTTTCTTTCTGGCGGATCAGCATCGGATTCTTTCTGGCATTTTTTCTTGGACTTTTCACCGGATCTCTGGCATACCGTTTTCCCATCGTGGACGAATTTTTAGAGCCGCCGGTGCAGCTCATGAAGACGGTTCCCGTCGCGTCCTTCGTGATCCTGGCACTGATCTGGACCGGCTCTAAAAACCTCTCCGTCTTTATCTCGTTCCTCGTGGTCTATCCCATGATCCATGTGAACACGAAAGCCGGGCTGATATCTGCGGACCGGGAGCTCTTAGAGATGGCGGAAGTCTTCCACGTCCCGTTTATCCGCCGGGCGTTCTATATCTACCGCACAGCACTCTACCCGTACTTAAAAAGCGCCTGCCGCACTGCCCTCGGCATGGGATTTAAGTCAGGGATCGCTGCCGAAGTCATCGGTGTGCCGGACGGTTCCATCGGCGAGGGGCTGTATCTCGCGAAGATCTATCTGAGCACCGCAGAACTCTTCGCGTGGACGGTCGTCATCATTCTTGTGAGCAGTCTGTTCGAAAAGGGATTCCTGTGGATTCTGAAGAAATGTGCCGGAAAGGGGGCTGATGTGAATGAGTCCGATAAATAAAAAAAATGACACTGCTCTCGCGCTCCGCTCCGTCACCAAATCCTACGACGGGCAGCCGGTTCTCTCCGATCTCTCCCTGGAATTTTCCTCCGGAACTTTCTACTGTCTGATGGCACCATCCGGAAACGGAAAGACTACAATGTTCCGTCTGATCCTCGGACTTGAAAAGCCGGATTCCGGTGTGATCCTGTTCGGTACATCAGCAGGGGATACCGGCAATAACGATATAAAAGCATCTTCCGGCACGGTATCAAAATCTGATCCTTGCAGGATCCGGGGAATGCGTCCCCTGATCTCCGCAGTTTTTCAGGAAAACCGTCTTCTGGAAGGCTATACCGCCATTGAAAACCTCCGATTCGCTCTTGGAAAGCGATATTCCAGCGAATCTCTGACCGCATACCTGCTCCGTCTTCTCCCGGAAGACACCCTGAGTAAGCCTGTCTGTGAATTTTCCGGCGGCATGAAGAGGCGTGTCGCGATCCTGCGCGCGATCCTCGCACCGACCGATATCATTCTCATGGATGAGCCATTTACCGGACTGGACGCGGATACAAGGCAGCTCACGATCGATCTGGTCAAAGAGTTCTGTGCCGGAAAGCTCCTGATCATTGCTACCCATTCGGAGGATGCCGCAGAGCTTCTGGGGGCGAAGATCATTCACTTATAAGCCGGAAAACCATTTCAACTGGCTTCTAACTTCTCAACCATATCATCCAATCTGCCAGTCTTTAACCACTATATATGAAAAAGAATGTGCCTCGCGTGATCGCTTGCGACAATCTACATCTTCGCGCGAGTGCGCATCATTTTAAAAAGCGTTCTCCTGTCCGGTCATCTCATCAACAGATATCCCTCAGGAAAACGCTTCTCTATTATTTACGCACTGTGCAGACAGTAACAGATTTCTCTCTATCTCGCCCCTAACAGCTTATCTATCTTCCTCATATGGAAGAAGTAGACCACGAACATTGAACATCCCGTAAACAGCCAGGACGCCACATACACATTCATCAACATATCATAAGTCGTGAACATGCGGAATATCGTTGTGATCCAGATCAGACGGAACACGACCGTACCGAGAATCGTGATGATGGATGGCTCCAGAGACTTTCCAGTTCCTCGCAGGCAGGAACTGGCAACCTCATATGTCGCAGTTAAACCTTCCAATGCACACACCCGATCCATTCGTATGATCCCGTATGCCGCCACCGCAGCGCTCGTCGTATAGATGCTGACGAAAAAATCTTCCCACACGATAAAGATCACACTGAGGATCTCCGTAAATCCGAATCCAAAGAGCAGACAGAGCCAGAAGATCTTTTTGCATCTCTTCATGTTGCCCGCGCCGAAGTTCTGACTCGTAAATGTAACCGCAGCCTGGGCAAAAGCACCTGCAATATCATATGTAAAATACTCAAAATTCAGTGCCAGGGATGAACCCGCGATGGCCGCCTCACCGAACATGTTGATCCCGCTCTGGATAAACACGTTGGAAACAGAAAAAATCGCACCCTGAATTCCTGCCGGGATACCGATCGCCAGCACCTTTTTCAGCTCATTTGTATCGATCCGCATCCTGTCAAACCGGAAGCTGAACTCATCATTCCTGCGGTACAGATGGGAGATAATGAGGAATGTGCTGACCACATTGGAGATCACCGTGGCGATGGCAACGCCCGCAACTCCCAGATGGAATCCGATCACAAGGAGCAGGTTTAAAATTACATTCAGCACGCCGGACACGATAAGGTAGCACATCGGTCTCCTCGTATCACCGTAGCTTCTGACAATGGCAGCACCAAAGTTGTACGCGACCATAAACGGAATTCCCACAAAATAGATCCTGATATATAAGAGTGCCTGATCCAGCACTGTCTCCGGCGTTCCGGATGCCACAAGGATCCGTCTTGCCACCAGCATTCCGATCACGAGAAGCACAATTCCGAGAACCGCACCGAAGGTCAGGATCGTGTGGACCATGCTGTTGATCTTACCGCGGTTCTTCTGACCAATAAGGTTCGCCAGAGCTGCATTCGGTCCCACAGAAAGTCCTACGATCAGGTTCACGAAAATTCCAACCAGTGCCACACAGCTTCCCACGGCCGCCAGCGCCTGGTCCCCGGCGAACCGCCCGACGACCGCCACATCCGCGGAATTAAATAACTGCTGTAAAATACTGCTGAATGCCAGCGGAATTGAAAACAGGATCAGTTTTCCCGCGAGTCCGCCGTTTAACATATCCATTTCTTTTGACTTTTTTCCTGTCTGCTCCACTTTCTGTTGTCCTTTCCGATCTTTTCACTTCTGTATCATTTTGAATATTTCCATATTGTCCGGGTGTATTATATACCATATTTTCTATTTTGTGTAAAAATAATGGAGCTTTACCAGAAGAGATCACTCTCCCGTGCTCTTTATGACCAGAAATTTTCCAAAATAAAACTCCCGCATGATCCAGTTACAGTTGAGAATTTCCCTTCCGCACAAAAACGGATGGACCCATCTCTGATCCATCCGTTTTCCTCTCTTATTATTTTTCGTAAAGATTCGACTTTTCTGAAAGTACATACTGATCATACAGTTCTGTCCATGTCTTCTTCACGATCTCAGAACTGCAATGCGCATCAAAATCTGCCTTTGTCTCCCAAAGATCGGAAACGATCACGACATCCGGATCATCCACCGATTTACTGATAAAATAATGGACATTTCCATGCTGTTCCCGGAACTGTTCTACCAGATTCGCATGTTTCAGCTCTCCGATATATTCTTCCCGTTTCCCGTCTTTTATCGTCAGGACTGCAATATAGTGGGTCACAGATCACTCTTCCTTTCGATTATCATTTCGTTACTGGTGAAGTTCCCGTATTTTAGGAGTTCGCCCAGCACTGGTCCTTTTTATTTCTGGATCGTATTGGAGTTCTGGTTATATGCCTTTGCAACACACTTCCACTCTCCATCCATCTTTAAAAGAAGAAGAACGTCTGTGAAGTCAATTCTGTTGCCCCATCCCTCTTCGAGGACACGAACAACTGCAAGAGATTCCTCCACAAGTACAACGTCGACTCTTGCCTTGAAATTATCGCCGCCCGGAACGGTATCAACATTCTTGTAGAACTGTTCGATGGAACCATGTTCCAGCTTACCATCAAGATATCCAAATCGGAATTATATCAAGAATGATTTCAAATACAAGTACGCACATTTAAGTGCAATACTAACATTATAGTTTAATACTTACCTATACGATAGTATTGATCAGATCAGTGACTCCGTGCAAAGTAACTATTTTCTCCTTCGTTTTTTCATCCTGACACTGAGCTTTTATTTAAATCTCTTTTTAAAAACGGGTATACCGATTCTGGTATACCCGCCGCAAAAATTATGTCCGCTCTCTGCTTACTCCCGGATTTCTCCCTTCTTCAGACGGTCAAAGAAATCAAGTGTGAGCTCCCGCATCTTCGGAACCCAGAACATGATGCCGATGACATGAACCAGGATCGCCCACATGTTGCCAAAATCTACCCACGGGAGTGCCGCATCAACACCGATCGTGCCTCCGATGAAACAGCAAACCACAACCAGGATCTGCATGATCCGCTTTGCTGCTTTTCCCAGCAGGCTTTCCGCAAGGATCCCTGCCGATGTTGACATGGACAACGCTGAAGATGCTGCGAAAAGGATCAGGCTGATGGATGCCAGGAGTCTTCCCGGAAGACCGATCGTTCCAAATGCATTGATCGCCAGAACAGAACCAGGATCTCCAGTCTCCCATGTTCCTGTGACAAGAATGACCATTGCGCTGAACGTACAGATGATCATCGTGCACATAAATACCTCGAAAATACCAAACATTCCCTGCTTGACCGGCTCATTTGTGTTCGCCTGGGCATGCAGGATGCTGGCGCTTCCGTTTCCTCCGTCATTCGAGTACACACCTCTGGAACAACCGTTTTTGATCGTTGCCGCCAGCGCAGCCCCTGCAAATCCGCCGGTTGCCGCTGTCCCTGTAAATGCATTTGTAAAGACGGAGATCAGAGCCGGAATCAGATTCTGAATATTCAGAATGATCAGAAGTGTTCCAGCTGCCATATAGATGATCGCCATTGCCGGTACCAGTTTGTCAGTGACCTTTACAAGTGCGCCAAGACCGCCAAGAATAACCAGAACGATGATCACACAGCAAACTACGGTTGTGATCAGGGACGGCACTCCGAATGTATGTACAGAGGAGCTGATCGCTCCGGTGTGAACGCCGCATCCGATCGCCATTCCAAAGCAGCAGGTGATCGCCCAGATCCATCCAAGTGGTTTCCAGATCTTTGCCAGATAAATATTCGCTCCGCCGCGCCACTGTCCGTTTGCATCCTTTTCTCTTGTATACACGCCAAGCAATGCCTCAGAATATTTTAATGCCATCGCGACAAAACCGATCACCCACATCCAGAAAACCGCTCCGGGACCTCCTAACGCGATCGCACTTCCGACACCGATGATGTTGCCGGTTCCGATCGTATTTGCAAGTGTCGCTACCATCGCCGACCAGCTTGAGATTCCTTCTTCACTCTTACTGTGCGCTGCATCACCGAATGTTGCCTTCAGCATGTAGCCAAAATGTTTGATCTGGACAAAATCGCATGCCACGGTGATTACAAGACCGCCGCCGATCAGCAGGGCAAGGATCGGGAATGTCCACATCCAGTTCGTAAATGCCATGATTGCATTGTAAATTGCCATATGATCTTCCCCCTGTTATTTCAGTAATGACGCAAAGTACATAAAGATACGGTCCTGATCCAATGTTCCCTTGATCGGATCTCTGTGCATCAGCTCCGGATGCCACTGTACCATAATGATCGGCAGCTCCTTATGTATCATTCCTTCTATAATACAGGTTCTCTTGCACTCTATCTCCAGGTTCTCATCATTTTCGATCTTTTCCAGCCATTCTTTTTTCTGCTCCGGGCTAAGCTTTCCCGAAAGCCATACCTGACCGATCTTAAATCCTTTTCCCAGTTTTTTTACAGCCTGATGATGAGCAGAATTGACGATTCCGGTATCACCGTAGATGATCGCGAATGGAGTTCCTGAAATGCAGACCGTATCATGCAGCTTATTCTCGTTCGGAACATATTTATGCATAGTTCCATTCTCCAGATCCTGGATCAATGTTCCCCCAAAATAAACATTAACCAACTGCATTCCTCTGCAGATCGCCAGGATCGGCTTCTTTGCTTTTACCGCAGCGTCGATCATTGCCATCTGCTCATCATCCAGCGTTCTGTCGAGGTTCATGCTGCCCTGATTCTCTTCCCCATAAAGCTCAGGATCAACATCCGGCAGACCTCCCGGAAATATCACTCCGTCGCAGTCTTCAATGTCCTTCGGATCAAGCGTGATGGACAACTCCACGTTCAGATCCTTCATGGCATCCTGAGTTCCTTCATACAAACCGTATTCATCAATACCACGCTCAACATACAACACCTTTTTCTTCACATCTTTACCTCCTGTTTATCTGATTCTGCCTGAGTCCGTATCCCATGACTACGGTCAAAAGATACGAATCTTCGCCAGATCATTGTACTATTTCCATTTTGCTGCTGTGCAAAATCATGTAAAACATTACGTTTTCATCATTGACAGGTAAAAAAACTATAGGTATAATAGAAACATCTCTTAAAGCAATTTCATTTCGCACGAGTGGCTCAGTGGTGGAGTATCGCCTTGCCAAGGCGAGGGTCGCGGGTTCGAATCCCGTCTCGTGCTCTCGTTATGTACCCCGGAATCTTATAACAGGTTCCGGGGTTTTTAGATATAAAAGAAGTAATCTTCCGATATGAAATGCTTATTTGTTCCTGCGAAGCTTCTCAACAAACTCTTTCAATCTCTTACATCCCTCAACGACATTCTCATAGCTATTCGCGAAGGACATCCGGACATAATGATCACCTTCCGTCCCGAATACATCGCCCGGAACAAGGGCAACTTTTGCGTTCTCAAGGAGCAGCGGTGCGAATTCCTGCCCGGTCATGCCGAGTTTTTCAATGTTGATGAAGATATAGAATGCACCTTTCGGACAGCGGCAGCTTAAGCCGTCGATCTCATTGATGGCTTTGACTGCGTAGTCGCGGCGTCTCTGATACTCTTTGACCATGTCGGTGACTTCGTTTTTCTCTTCTTTGAGGGCAACGACGCCTGCTTTCTGTACGAAGGAAGTTGCGCATGTGACCACATGCTGATGAAGCTTGTTGACGGTCTTAACAATCTCCTCATTGCATGCAGCATATCCGAGTCTCCATCCGGTCATGGAATACGCCTTTGAGAAGCCATTCAATGTGATGGTACGCTCTTTCATTCCCGGAAGGGAAGCGATGCTGATGTGCTTTGCATCATCATATAGCAGTCTCTCGTAAACCTCATCGGAGATGACCATGATGTCGTTCTTCACTGCGATTTCCGCCAGTTCCTTTAAGACATTCTCAGCGAGAACACCTCCGGTCGGGTTGCTCGGTGTGATGAGGACCATGGCTTTTGTTCTCGGAGTTACCTTTGCGCGGATCTCATCGAGATCGATCTGGTAATCATTCTCTTCCTTTAATGTATAGGTGATCGGTGTTGCGCCGAGAAGCTTCGGTACATTTAAGTAGTTTAACCAGCCTGGATTCGGAACGAGAATTTCATCGCCCTCATCGAGAATCGCTGTCATTACATCGAAGACAGCCTCGGAAAGACCAACGCTGACGATGATCTCGGACGGCTTGTAGTCGACATTATTCTGAGTCTTTAATTTCCAAGCGATCGCCTCGCGGAGCTCCATGGTACCGAAGTTGGAGGTGTAGAAAACGTCACCTTTCTCGATATCGGCGATGCAGGCTTTTTTGATATATTCCGGTGTGTCAAAATCCGGACGACCAAGTTCAAAGTGAATCACGGTCTCACCGGCACGCTCCATTGCAAGCGCTTTTTCGTTTACTTTTCTGATTCCGGACGGAGCGAGCTCGTCCATTCTTTTTGCAAATAATTTATCCATCACTAAAGTTCCTTTCTGCTTTACGCTTCCCAGTCCAGAAGGAGCGACCTGATATTGGCTGTTTCAATCCGTATTGCCCCGCTGTTTTCACACGCAGCGGGACAATACATGTTTTCTGATTAATATGCGGTCGTCATAGCGCCGTCTAAGAGGATCGTCTGGCCAGATACATATGTGTTTGCCTCAGAGCAGAGCCATGTTGCGAGACGACCGTACTCGTCGATAGTGCCGTAGCGCGCCATCGGGAATTTCTTAAGGTCCTCTTTTTCATAGTCGGATACGCTGATTCCGGCTTTGTCCGCGCGCATCTTATTTAAGCTCTCGATTCTTGCTGTGCCGATACGACCAGGTCCGATGACATTGATCAGGATGTTGTCCTTGCCGACTTCTCTTGCAAGTGTCTTGCTCATGCCGACAACGCCCATTCTCATGGTGTTGGAAAGGATCAGGTTGTCGAGGCAGTCCTTAACAGAAGAGGATGTAGAGTTTACGATACGGCCACCGCCGAGACGTTTCATGGACGGGAGTACCGCACGGATGGTTCTTACATAGGAAAGGAGACACATATTGAAAGCGCCTGTCCATGCTGCGTCATCAAAGTTCTCGAACGGTCCCGGCTTCGGACCCGGGCACATATTTACTAAAGCGTAGATGTCGCCGAGAGTATCGACCGTATGTTTTACAAGTGCGTCAATGTCTTCCGGTTTATTCACATCGCAGAGGAATGTTTCCGGTCTATTTCCGGTCTCTTTCTCGATCTCAGCCTGCGCCTCGAGGAGCTGATCCTTAAACGGTTCAGCGGTGCAGATCATAACCTTTGCGCCCTCACGCGCCATCTCTGTTGCGATTCCTTTTCCAAGTCCTGCTGCAGATGCCATGCAAAGAACAACTTTATCTTTTAAACCTAAATCCATGATAGATACCTCCAATTTAAATGTTTTGAAACTGGTAACTGTTTATCTCTTCACAGCTATCCGGGATCAAATTATTGTTTTAATTATTTGAATTGTTTGATTAAAATACAGTAATTGAATAAGTTCTATTTCTCCGGATGCTTTTTCAAGTCAACGACCGGGTTCACAAGCGGTGCCATCTCAAATCCGTCCGGTCCCTGGATGCGGCATTCCGCTATGTCGCCGTCCTGAATGTGGAATGCTCTCGGTGTTCCGGTGGAAAGGATGTCTCCTGCGTACCAGCCCTGAATACTGCTGTGCAGGGACACGAGGCGTGCCGGGCGGTGTGTCATATTCGCAACTACGTTTTCCGCGTGAACCTCGCCATTGTGGATACTCTGTACATTTAATTTCAGCACATCCGGAACCTCATCCGGTGTTACGAGCTGCGGTCCAAAGGAGAAGAAGGTCGGGAAGTTCTTGACGATGCAGAGGTATCTCGGATTTCCTGTCACATAATCATTTCCCTTTAAGATGGACTCCTCTGTCATGTCGAGGATCGTTGTGTATCCGACGATGGCATCCTGCCAGTTCTCCTCGGAAACGTCTCTGCAATCCTTTCCCATGATGATTCCAAGCTCTGCCTCAGCGGTCGTCTTCTGCGCTTCTTTTAACTTCGGAAGCAGGATCTCGTCCCCAGGTCCGATCAGGGTATCTGCCATCTTGAAGAAGCTTCCCGGGAATCCCTTCGGCGCTGCGGATCCGATGTCTCCCGCATGATCCACATAGTTAAGACCGATTCCAAAGATACGTTTCGGGTTGCGGTAAAGCGGACCATATACAACATCTGCGTTCGGGACAAGACCTGCAATGTTCTCAAGCTCTTCCTTTCCGCCCTCGTTATACCATTTTGTTAAGCCCGGAATCTGCTGTTTCTGGATCAGGCTCATCATGTCTTCCGCCCATGCAGTTCCCTTTGCGGCGTTCAGCGCCTTGATCGGAAGAATACCGCGATTTAATACGATACCGGCTTTTTCTGTTCCGTTTACCTTGATAGTTGCTAATCTCATGCTGAATCCTCCTTATACTGTGACTTCTTTGTGGTTCCCGCTTCATGCGGAGCTTCTGTTCTGACGCATCCGATCTCTGTGCGGTAACTCTTTATGTACCTTGCTTGTTTCTGACATTACTGTAACATCTATGAGAAAAGATTTCCAACTCGCTTTCAGATATGGATGTATAAGCAAATGCTTATAGGGGATAAACGAAAAGCGCCCGGAACAGAATTCTGTTCCAGACGCTTTTCGCCTGATACTATATATTTTGACAGATACGCAGTCGGTATCCATCCACGTTATTTCTTCGCAAGCATTAGATATTTAATAAAGTCATCCACCGTCGGTCCAACGCCGGGATAGCGCTTCATTGTCAGCAGAATTGCCCTCTTCGCCAGAGGATCCCCGAGCTTATAATAACACAGCTTTTCGGTATTCTCCGTGTATTTTAAAAGCCCATCCCGGAAGAAAATAATACCGGTCTGTCCACTTCTCGCCACGTTATAGGCTGTCTGAAGCTGATCGAAGGACATCACGATGTTTGGCTCAAATCCCGAATGCGCACAGATATCCATACTCCTGCGATAGGCATCGTGATGTTTTTTGAGCATCAGAAACGGTTCCTTCGCGACAAGGGAAAGATCAACAGCCGGTACCGAATCATCCAGAAAACTTCTGTTTAAGATCGCCTCTCTCGAGATCTGATATTGTTTCATTCTGTCATTGACCTCAAAGGAGGCCGGAACAGCCATTACCATATACTCATATCCCAGTGTCACGCTCTCAAACATTTCCGGATCCAGCGCCTCGACATCGATCGTGATATTGAACTGTCCGGAACGGAGACCTGCGTCCATGCCGGAGGCATCCGTCTCCGTCACATTGATCCTGCATTTCGGATTGAGCCGGTAGTAGCCACGGATGATATCCGGGAGAAGATAGGCGCAGAAATATCCGGAAGTTCCAATATTGATGATTCCCGTCCGGATTCCGGCAAGATCCGCAAAGTGATGTTCGATTTCATTCCTCAGCTCATAAATCTTTCTCGTCTGCTCAAGGTAATACTGCCCTGCCGGTGTCAATGCCACCGGCGTGACGGCACGGTCAAAAAGCGGGATCCCGTAAAGGTCCTTTTCCAGCTTTTTGATCGCGCCGCTGAGTGCTGGCTGGGACACATAAAGCTTTTGGGCTGCCTTCGAAAAGCTGCCCTCTTTGGCGATCTCCATCACATATTCATATTCGCGCCTGCTGAACATGCCGCATTCACCCCTTGTTTCTATCTGGTGTTTTCCTGTATCTGCCAGTGCCATTGCCAATGCGTGCAAAGATTTCCCTAGTTCCCATTTCCCGGAAATCCCGCAATATTTCCAACCGCTTCCGTTGCAGCTGCTGCTGTTGTTTCATCACCCGGGCCGTTTGGTGCGGCTGCCGTCGTTGCTTCTGTCTCCGGTGCAGCCGTCGTCGCTGCCTCAGTCGCTGCCGCTGTCGTCGATGCAGCCGTTGTCTCACTGTGTGTGCCCTTCGTCTCAGATCCACCGGTGGATGCCACTGTTGTCGATGCGCTGGAAGAACCGGCTGCGGTTGTCGCGGCGGCAGAGCTCTCCGGCGCGACGCTCTCGCCCGGAACATATCCGTCCGGCATTCCGTCTACGGCTGCCGCGGACGTGGACTCCACTGCGGATGTCTCATCCGGTGAAACCTTCACGGTTCCCGTATTTCTGCGGATCACAGCTGCATGTCCCTTGTAGGTTTTCGCGTGATCTTCTGTCTTCTCGATAACGGTTCCGTTCTTTGAAACGATCTTATAGGTAACCCAGCGGCTGCCGTTCGTCGCTGCCTTCTGTGTCACCTCGGTGCCCGGATCCAGCGTCGGGTCTTCCACATAGGTCGGCTCCGGCGGCGGAAGCTCATCCGTCTTCTCAGACTCCAGACTCCAGGTGATTCCATCTTCCAGAACCGGTACTCCGTAGAAGGAGACTGTCATCTTCCGGTTGCTGTAGTTCGCGCGGATACCGATGGCCGCCTTTGATGTATTGATAAACCGGAAATCCGGAATATCCCAGCTGATGGCCGCATCCTGTCCCGGAGTTACGTAGTTCGGCTCAAAGGTATGAGATCTTCGGAACGTGATCTGCATACCGGACTGAAATGCCACACGGTACATCGTGGAAGATACCTGGCAGACACCACCGCCCGGTTCCTGTACGACCTCGCCACCGCTGTACGCAGCGGCCTCCTGATAACCTTTTTCCGCAGTACGCGGACCAACGACCTTATTAAAGGAAAATTCCTCACCCGGCTGCACGATAGTTCCGTTGATAGCCTTGGCCGCGAGCTTCACGTTCGTATTTCTCTTCTCGTTGGCGGTAGTCTCCGTCGTAAACGTAGAAAGAGTCTTATACTGCTCCTTCGCGTTTGCTGCGGAAAGCTCCGGCTGGCTCTCATCGACCTCAGCCTGGATCACGGCGTCATAATTGCCGCTTGTAGCCGCCTCCACAAGATCCTTTATAAGCTTCTCCTGGTTCACAGCCTTGCCCGGAGTTCCGTCCGCAAACAGGAACTTATCTGTCGCAGCGTCATACTCGGAGATAGAACCGTTCTTTGCCTTCACATCCCACTTCGCCGCCGCGTCCGCCGCTGCCTCTGCCGCAGCGGACTGCAGATCCTCAGAGTCTTCAACCGCGAAGGTATACTCCCCCTCTGCCTTTCCCGTGCAGATCCCATCTAAAAACGCGTCAAGATCGGAGTCGATCAGGTTCTCCGCGTCGATGCTCTCCCCGTTGTAGGTGATCGTCACCTTCCACGGATATTCTTTTTCAATTGCGGCCTTCGCCTCACTTCGCGTCATTCCCTTTAAGGAAATTCCATTTACGCTGATATCGGATGCCTGGAATGTGGATTCCTCGATGGCACTGGACTCCGTCTCTTTTCCATGGCTCTTTCCGCCGGAAAAGATCCGGATCACGCCCGCGATCAGCACGATGCAGATCACCGCACTGCCGATCATGATCCGCCGTCTTATAATGCGCTTTCTCTTCCTGCGCTGCGCCCGGATCCATGCCGGGGAATGCTGGCGGTAATCATCCCGATATTCTCTCTGTCTGTTTGTGTTTCTCTTTTCCATATTTTTTCAACTTTCCGGAAAATTAGAATCGTTTTCCATGCTTATGTCAACATAGTTACAGGGTCCGCATCAAATGATGCCGAACCCTGATGTATACAATGCTCATCGTACACTGCTGTACGCTTCTCGGATACTCACTCATTATATCGGTCTGTCAAACCATTGTCAAGAATCCCGGAGGTCTATTTGTATCTCATATTATCCGAGGAATCCCAGATGCTCCAGCAGGATCTTGATCCCCATGAGTATCAGGATCACTCCGCCGACCAACTCCGCCCTCGACTTATATTTCATCCCAAATACATTACCGGCCTTTACCCCGATTGCTGACAGGACAAACGTCGTACAACCGATAAAGGTCACCGCCCAGACGATATTTACATGGAGAAACGCAAAGGTGACTCCCACCGCGAGGGCGTCAATACTCGTCGCAACCGCCAGCGCCAGCATGGTCTTCACATCAAAGCTCGCGCTGACCTCTTCCTCTTCGTCCTCTCTGGATTCTTTGATCATGCTTGATCCAATGATCCCGAGAAGCACAAAGGCGATCCAGTGGTCGATCTGGGTGATCATGGATTCAAACTGGCTTCCCAGAAGATAGCCAAGTGCCGGCATCAGCGCCTGAAATCCGCCAAAATAAGCGCCGCAGAGCAACGCATGCTTCGGTTCCATTTTCGTCACCGACAAGCCCTTACAGACAGACACCGCGAAGGCGTCCATCGACAGCCCAACTGCCAGAATAAACAATTCCAGAAGTCCCATAGATCATTTCCTCCAAATTTTATTTCTTGTTGATTTTCCCACCAGTGAGAGGCTCGCAAATGCATAAAAAAAGAGACCCTCTCTGTCTTTTCCCGACAGATAAGTCTCATCATTTAAAGTAAAACCAGGATCATTTCCAGTATGTTGGCCTTACTGCGCCAGCGGCGCCGACTACTCCCCTATTCTGGTAGTTATTCGATTCGTGATCCTAAAGAAGAATGCGGATGAAGGGATTTGAACCCCCACGGTTGCCCGCCAGCTCCTAAGGCTGGTGCGTCTGCCAGTTCCGCCACATCCGCATGATCTCCGATAGAATCTCATTATAGCGTGTTTGAAAAGAATTGTCAATTACGCTTTTGTTTAATTTTCCGCGCAAGTTTTCCACCGACTGCCGCCCTGAACTATCCTTATCTACCGCGGCATTTTCTTCTCTTCCTCATCGTAGTCATCAAGAAAATTATACGTCCGGTCTCCCTTGTGATAGCCGATGACCGTTTTTAAATTAATATTGTGGACACTGTTGAAGATGTTCATGTCGATGGTATCGCAGCGCTTCCTGAGCTCCGCGATCAGCTCCTTCATCTCGTCGCGCTTCGATCCCTTTTCGCCGCCGCAGGTCGCACAGCGCTCGGTGAAACGGCAGGCGCACTGGATAAAGTGAAGGTTGTTGTAATCCCTCCAGGCCTTGATGTCCGCCTCGCGGACCATGTACATCGGGCGGATCAGCTCCATGCCCTCAAAATTCTTGCTGTGGAGCTTCGGCATCATCGTCTCGACTTTTCCGCTGTACAGCATGCCCATGAGCGTCGTCTCGATCACATCATCGAAATGATGCCCCAAGGCGATCTTGTTGCAGCCGAGCTCCTTCGCATGGGAGTAAAGGTAACCGCGGCGCATTCTCGCACAGAGATAGCACGGGCTCTTATCCACGTCAGCGACAATGTTGAAGATATCGCTCTCAAACACGTTGATCGGGATGCCGAGAAGCTTCGCGTTGTTTAAGATGATATTCCAGTTGTCCTCGTTGTAGCCCGGATTCATCACAAGGAACACAAGGTCGAATTTTACCTTGCCGTGAAGCTGCAGCTCCTGTAAAAGCTTCGCCATCAGCATCGAGTCTTTTCCTCCGGAAATGCAGACCGCGATCTTATCGCCTTCCTTAATTAATTCGTAGTCATGGACTCCCTTTGTGAATCGTCTCCAGATGGACTTGCGGTATTTCGTGATGATGCTGCGCTCGATGGCTTTCGTCCGCTCTGTGACCTCTTCCTCGTTCATGACCATCATGGACAGGGACAGGCGCAGGAAGGAACGGTATCCGCCCTCCACGCTTCCGGCATCAAAGCCCGCATCGCTCATAAGCTCTGCAACGTAAAGACTCTTATTTCCGGTGTGACAGAGTACCCATACCGGCTTGTCCTTCGGGATCGCCGCGAGAAGCTTTCCCACATTCACGCCCTCTTCCCAGGCTTTTCCATCGCCGATGGTGCCGGATTCCAGATCTGCCTCTTCCGGATTCTCCAGATATTCCACCAGCTTGTCCTCCGGGATATTTAAGGCGGCGTCCATGGACCCCTTTTTGTATTCCTCCGCCGGACGGATGTCAATGATCGTCCGGTCAAAGGTTCTTCCATTGATCAGCTCTGCGGCTGTAATCGTTTTAATCATTCTTTTTCTGTTCTCCGTTTACGGCCGTCTCCGGGTGCCGGGGTGCCGTCACTGTTTCTATAGGAAGAAAATCCCCGTATTTTCAAGGAGTTTCCGATTTTATACAACGGTTGACATGATAACATAAGGAAAAAAAGCTGTCAATCTGTATCTTTGCAGTTCTTTATTTTCCCATAATGTCCTGTAACATGTATACACGGTTGAAGGGGAATGAGAAATAATATCCGTCCGCAAAGTCTTCCACCATCTTCATAACTTCCTTCGCGAGCTGGATTCCCGCTGCCTCGCCTTCCTTGCGGTTCGCTTTCTCCGGGTATCTGGCAACGATCTCGTCCGTCACGTTGACGCCTGCGATCTCATTTTTCATGAACATGGCATTTTTTCTGCTGATCAGCGGCATGATCCCGCAGAGGATCTTCGCGCCCGTCTCCTCCTTGATCCGGCGCAGTCTCGCCGCGTCCTCCTCCGTGAATACCGGCTGGGTCAGGAAGAACTCCGCGCCCTCTTCCATCTTTTTCTTCACACGTCCGATCTCCACATCCAGGTTCTTTCTTCCCTGGTTGATGGCGCCGCCGTAGCACAGCGGGTTCTTCGCGAAGACATCCTCGTTCATCTCCTTTGCGATCTTCATGAGACCGGTGGAATCGGAGTTGAACACCGCCTTTACGGTCTGTCTCGCTGTGGACGGGATCGGATCTCCTGTGATGATCAGGAAGTTGTGGATATCGTTGATGGCGGCTCCCAAAAACAGGGACCGCATAGCGATCGCATTCCGGTCACGGCAGCAGATATGCGGCATCACAGAAAGGCCTGTAGCCTGGCGGACCTTGCTCGCCATGAGGACGGAATCGACTCTTGTGCGCCCGGACGGGGAATCCGGGAATGTGAGGACATCCACGCCTGCATTCTTTAAAAGATGGGCAGATTCTAAAAGCTCCTCATCATCCGCATCGAACGGCGGGGCAAGTTCTACCGCGATAAGCTTTTTCTGTTTTCGCTCTCCGTTTTCATCGTAGAGGAATCCATGTCTCTGGACATGTCCCATCTGCTCCCCATTATCCGTCTCCGTATCCAGGACAATCTTGTTTAAGATTCCATCCCATGAAGACATTTCTCCGATAAATTCCGGGGTCGTTCCACAGCAGCCGCCAAGAATATCTGCGCCGAGCGCCTGAAGTTCCTTCATCTTCTCCGCAAAGTATACCGGTGTGTTGCCAAACTGGAGCTTATTTCTTGTCAGTGTCGGATATCCCGCATTCGGGATCGCAAGCAGGAACTTATCCCCAGGACGTCCTGCCTTTTCCAGGATCTGGCGCATATGGGCCGGACCTACGCCGCAGTTTAAGCCCACCGCATCGATCTCCGGAACAGCCGCCGCATCCGCTAACAGGCGCTTCGCGCTGAGTCCCGCCGCGCTGTAGCCGAACTGGTTTACAGAGAAGGAGACCATGATAAACATCTCATATTCCGCGCAGATCTTTTTGATCGCCGGGAGAATTCCGTCGAGGTCCGCGAATGTCTCAAAATCCAGAACTGTGACACCGCACTCCGCAAAGGTCTTCGCGATCTGATAATACTCGTCCGCCGCTGCCGCCGCGTCCTCCGTTCCATTCACCGGAATCGGGCCGATATCTCCCGCAATCCAGGCATCTCTCCCGTTTACCGCGTCTCTCGCGATCTCAACCGCCGCCTGAATGTTTTTCTCAACTTCCGCAAAGTCCTCCTGCAGTGTTTCTGTGTTTGACGCAAAAGTATTTGTCCTGATAAATTTCGCTCCGGCATTCAGGTATTCCTCGTGGATCTTCTTTACTTTCTCCGGCGCAGTAATATTTGCCAGCTCCGGGATATCCTGGGTCTGGTATTTTGCGGCAAAATAGGTTCCGAAGGCGCCGTCGGTGATGAGGTTGGTGGTTTTCAGATATTCGCGTAAATTCATGTTCGTCCTCCTGTGGGGTATCAGCTTTTATGGGGTAGTCTGACATTCTGACACAATTATTATATAGAAAAACCGGACCTCTGAAATTCAGAGATCCGGCAATTCATAAGAAGAGCGGGTGATGGGAATCGAACCCACGTATCCAGCTTGGAAGGCTGGTGTTCTACCATTGAACTACACCCGCGTATAAGTAATGAGAGGCAACTTTGCCATTACCTCTAGTGCCCAAAGCTGGAATCGAACCAGCGACACGAGGATTTTCAGTCCTCTGCTCTACCAACTGAGCTATCTGGGCGCATAAATTTGGAAGCACAGAGGAAAAGTAAAAATTTAGAAAAAAAATTTCGTTGGGAGCCTGCTCACATAAGAAATTTTCTTTCTAAATTTTTGCGTTGATTTGTATTTACAAATCAACGTACATCTCGGGGACGCAGTTCCCGAGATGGGCTTTCCGCAGCTCGCCAAGAACTGCTCATTCCAATCTGGGGCTTTTCATTCCCTAACTTCCTGGATCAATAATGGGCGGAGGTGGATTCGAACCACCGAAGCAAGTTGCAGCAGATTTACAGTCTGTCCCCTTTGGCCACTCGGGAATCCGCCCATATCATTCTGACAAGTCAAAATGATACCATACATTAATTCAAAAATCAAGCAATTTTTTCATCATCCTGCCCAGAACTCCGCGCGATAAAGATCATCGCCCCATTTCCCGGAAGCTCCACTTCCATCACACCATCCACCACCGGGTATTTCAGGCTTCCCACATTGTAGCGCTTCGCGTCCGTGAGCATCACACGGACCATGGCATCTGCGGTCACCTCCGCTTCCCATACCGGGATCCGGACTCTCTGTGCATAGTCCTCGCTGTTCACCACGACGACTCCCTGCTCGTCTGCGTCAAACCTTCCGTAGGCGATCATGCCGTTCTCCGCCAACAGCGGCTTAAACGCCCCCCGCCTGAACACAGAAGTCCTGTTCCGGATCCCCGTCAGATACCGGTGGAATTCCGTGAGCTCCAGATCTTCCTTTCCCCACGGGAACGTTCTCCGGTTGTCCGGATCTGTCCAGCCGCAGACACCGGCCTCATCCCCGTAATAGATCGTCGGAGCCCCCGGCCATGTCATCTGGATCAGGGCGCCGGAGCGGAATGTTCCGTAATTGATGCCTTTTTCCGCGTTCTCAGCGTCCTCCGGCTTATAAAGCCGTCCCACCACGCGGTTCGTTCTCGTAAGGAATCTCGAGTGATCGTGGTTCGAAAGCTCATTCATCGCCGCGTAGAGCGATCCCGTCTGCATCCGGCTCATATTGGAAAGCATGGAGCACATAAACGCCTGGCTGTTGTGGAGCAGGTGCTCATCCTTCCGCTCGCTGTGCTTCTCAAGGCCTGTGAGGAACCAGGAGACCGGCTCCATGAACGCATCGTAATTCATCACCGTGTCCCACTGATCCCCGGAAAGCCAGTCTGAAGCATCCCCATAATGTTCCGCCAGGATCAGCGCGTCCGGGTTCGCCTCCTTCACCGTCTTCCGGAAATCTCTCCAGAACCGGTGGTTCACCTCCGGTGAATGCCCGAGATCCGCCGCCACGTCAAGTCTCCAGCCATCGATGGAGTATGGCGGGGAGAGCCAGCGTTTCGCGATGTCCAGCACATACTGGTACAGCTTCTCCGATCCCTCATAGTTCAGCTTCGGCAGCGTGTTATGTCCCCACCAGCCTTCGTAGGAATCATTGTCCGGCCATCCGTCCTGATCTCCGAACAGGAAGAAATCCCGGTACGGACTGTCCGCTGTCAGGTAAGCCCCCGGCTCATACCCGCCGTCCTTCTCATAGATCTTCTCCCGGTCCATCCATTTATTGAAGGAACCGCAGTGGTTGAACACGCCGTCCAGGATAATCCGCATCCCCCTCTTATGGACCTCCTGCACAAATCGGGCAAAAAACTCATCGCTGGCCTCCAGATTTTCCCGGTCAGAGGTGCGCACGGAATACCGCTTCGCATTCCCGTTGTCTGACGCGTCTCCCGTCACAAGCCCGCCCTCATCCTTTACGATCACGCCGTAATGCGGATCGATATGCTCGTAATCCTGACAGTCGTACTTATGGTTCGACGGAGACACGAACACCGGACTCAGGTAGAGGACCTCCACCTTCAGACTCTGAAGATAGTCTAACTTATCCCAGATCCCCTGAATATCACCGCCGTAAAACCGGTCCACATCGAGAACCGAAAGCCGATCATCCCATTTTTCCACCTTCGTCACCGGGAATCCGATGTAGACATACTCGTCCCCCAGAACATCGTTCGTCGGATCTCCGTTGTTAAACCGGTCCACGAAGATCTGGTACATCAGGGCACCCTTCGCCCATTCCGGTACATGGAATCCAGGTGTGATCACGAAAGGCGCATCCATGCCGCCGGCCTCCAGAACGCCGAGACGATTGTAATGGCAGACCTCGCTCCCCTTTACCGCCTCAAAATCATATCGCAGCGGGGTCTCTCCCACTAAAATCTCTGTCTCATAGAAATCAAATCTTCCGATGGATTCCTTTTTCTTAAGCTCCAGCCGCCTGCCCTCTTCCCGGCTTACGGCATCCCGGACCACCGCATACACATGATCCACATCCCCGGCTCCGGTCCGGAACCTGATCGTTACTTTATCCCCGCACTCCGGTTCTTCCGGAATGCGGTACTCTTTTGTCCCATCACTGAAAAGTGCCGCCTTCAACATATTTTGAATGGCCTCCCTTACTGATCTGAAACGGCTGCCCGGTCAGCACGCAGCCGTATGACTGATATCTGTTTTCATTTACTTCACTCACAAGTGTTATTATACAGGATTGCACACCTGTTTGCACGTTTTTTTCTGAAAATAGATAGACCCGAAAATAGAAAGACCTGAAACCAGCCGCTCTGAACTGCGGCAAAAATTCCAGGTCTTTTGTCTAAAAATGGGCAGAAAGAAAGCCAGCGGGGGGAACCACTGGCCTTCTTCCGGAAAAGGTATTATGTCTCTTATGGGGTATAGCAAAAACTATATAATGTATTGGGGGGTTACGTGTAGTAATATAGCATAGGAATCCGGATAAGTGTGCACAAACATTTAAAAACATGAAAATATTTTTTGTTCATTTTGCCATTGGTCCATTTTTCTTTATGCATTTTTATCATTTCAAGCAAAAAATCGACGTTTGGCTGTATTTCTTTTGCACAAACGTCGATCTGCTTAAGTTTTTAAAGTTTTACTCAAAATGACCCGTCAAAGCATTTCTAAGTCTTTCTTTTTCTGCTGCCCAGGGAACCACCAACGCAGAAATTTATTCTGTTGCTGCAGACTTTTCCTCAGCACCTGTAAATAAACGGTCAAACTCCGCCTGACCGATCTTCTCTTTCTCGATCAGCAGCGCAGAACACTTATGGAGAATATCCTCATGCTCCAGAATGATCTGTTTCGCCTTCGCATAGCACTCGTCGATGATCCGCTTTACCTCGCTGTCGATATCGGAGGCAACACGCTCGCCGTAGGATCTCGTATGCGCAAGATCTCTTCCGATGAACACCTCGTCATCATCACTGCCATAGTTGATCATTCCAAGCTTCTCAGACATACCGTACTGGGTCACCATCGCCCGGGCGATCGCGGATGCCTGCTTGATGTCCTGGGAGGCACCGGTGGTCACATCACCGAAGATGATCTCCTCAGCGATCCGTCCGCCAAGGGAAACCATGATGGTCTCTAACATCTTACTCTTCGTGTTGAACATCTCATCCTTCTCCGGAAGCGGCATCGTGTATCCAGCCGCGCCCATGCCGGTCGGGATGATGGAGATCGTGTGGACCGGACCAACATCCGGGAGTTCATGGAACAGGATCGCGTGGCCCGTCTCATGGTAAGCCGTGATCTTCTTCTCTTTCTCGGAGATCACCTTGCTCTTCTTCTCCGCACCGATTCCGACCTTCACGAATGCCTGATCGATATCAGCCTGGAGAATATAACGGCGGGACTGCTTTGCAGCGAGAATTGCCGCCTCATTTAAGAGGTTTTCCAGATCCGCACCGGTAAATCCGGCTGTGGTCTGTGCCACTCTTGTCAAATCTACGTCATCGCCCAGCGGTTTTTCCTTGGAGTGGACCTTTAAGATCTCCTCGCGTCCGCGGATATCCGGTTTTCCGACTCCGACCTTCCGGTCAAAACGGCCCGGTCTTAAGATAGCCGGATCCAGGATATCTACACGGTTTGTCGCCGCCATAACGATAATTCCTTCATTGACGCCGAAACCGTCCATCTCAACGAGGAGCTGGTTTAAGGTCTGCTCGCGCTCGTCATGTCCGCCGCCCATACCGGTACCGCGGCGTCTCGCAACCGCATCGATCTCATCAATAAAGACGATACACGGCGCGTTCTTCTTTGCGTCCTCGAAAAGGTCGCGGACACGGGATGCGCCGACACCGACGAACATCTCTACGAAGTCCGATCCGGAGATGGAGAAGAACGGGACACCGGCCTCACCGGCAACCGCCTTCGCGAGAAGTGTCTTACCGGTTCCCGGAGGGCCCACAAGGATCACTCCCTTCGGGATCCTCGCGCCCACATCCGTATATTTCTTCGGATTCTTTAAGAAATCAACGATCTCTTCGAGCTCTTCCTTCTCCTCCTCAAGTCCTGCGACATTTGAGAAGTTCACGGAATTTGTCCGGCTCATCTTCGCGCGGCTCTTTCCAAAATTCATCATCTTGGAGTTTCCGCCGCCGCCACCACCGAGTCTCGCGTTCATGAACATAAACATGAACATGATGACCACAGCGCTCAATGCTACCGGGATGATAACGGACATCAGGTAATTCTCCTGTGGAACATTCTCGACAATATAGTCGATAGAGTTTTCCCGGAGAAGTTTTTCTGCTTCTTTTACATCGGACACTGCGACAACTGCCCGGTCTCCGCTTTTCAGCAATATATCCAGGATTCCGGTCGGCGGCTGCTGGTTCTGATTGATGTCTACGGATTCGATGGTCTTATTCTCCACGGCCACCATGAATTCCTGGTGGGTCATCTCCTGGCTGAATAAGCTCCCCTGGCTCGTCAGGCTTGACGCGAATGTGATAAGCGCGATCACAAGCAGGACGAGACCGATTCCGCGGAACTGCTGGTTCTGTTTCAACTTGGGGTGCCTCCTTACTGCTGCTCCACAACGCCGATGAACGGAAGGTTGCGGTATTTCTGGTCATAATCGAGGCCATAGCCTACAACGAACTCATCCGGGATCGTAAAGCAGGTGTAATCAACTTTTACCTGTTTCTTTACGCGGCGCTCCGGCTTGTCAAGCAGAGTGCATAAGTGGATGGAGTTCGGATTTCTCTTGTGTAAAATATCGATAAGGTACGCAAGTGTGCGTCCGGAATCGATAATATCCTCCACGATCAGGACATTCTTTCCCTCAAGCGGCTGGTCCAGATCTTTGATGATCTTTACAACACCGGAGGACTCTGTGCCGCTGCCGTAGCTGGACACGGACATAAAGTCCAGTGTAACCGGGACAGTCAGGCGCTTTGCAAGCTCACAGGTAAAGAATACACCGCCCTTTAAGATACAGATCAGATGAACCGATTTTCCCTCATAGTCCTTGTTGATCTGCTCCGCGATCTCTTTGATCCGCCTGTCAACTTCTTCTTCATTTAATAATACACGAATTTTATCAGCCATGGTCTTCTCCTTTGCAATTCCAGATGCCTGCCTGTCTGCCGCCTTCCGGCTCTCCCCCACCAGGCAGGATCACCTCCGCCTCCAGGATGTGCTCAGTCTCATCTGTTATTTTATAATAATCACTGATTCGGTATCCGACTACCCATAATACATGGTCTCCATCTGCAAGGACCGGGATCCGGTCCCGCTCGTTTTCCGGGATCTTTTCATCGATCATATACCGGCGGAGCTTCTTTTTTCCACCCCCGGAAAGTGTGAGATAATCCCCATTTTTCCTGTATCTTATGGATAATCCAACGTTTATTTTATCATAGTCAAACCATTTCGTATACTGGTTTTTCGGAATTTCCAGCTCTTTTTCCCGGTGGACGGCATGGAGGCGGATGTGTGTTCCGCCCAGGTCCAGAATCTCATCCATATCTGTTTCCAGATTGATTTTATTTTCAAAAACTGGTTTTCTCTCCTGCTTCTGATCTGACTCAGACATTTGCGATGGATTTTTGTTCTGTACGATCCCTAATGTCTCATATCCACGCACCGCTTTGAGACCATATGGCAGGTCTACAGTATGCCCACCACCCGGACCGGAGAGATCCATTACGGAGCGGATATGGCGTTCCGTGATATCCTTCGCTTTCCCTGCGGCGTTTAGGATCATGCGGCGGACGATGTAGGTTTTCAGGATCTCGGGCTGTGGATCGAAAATGTCTGTGTTTATTTTTGTACACATTTTCATCTCATTTTCTGCCACTTTCGAGCTCTGACCTGTCCCAGGCTCTTTTCCATCTGCTTCCCCCGCATTTTTGGAATTTGGCTGTTTCCCCTCTTCTCTTCTTTTTGAACAGCTTTCTTCCAGAATTCTCTCTGCTTCCATCTCAAAATATGCGTCTGCCTGCGCCGCAAACTCCGACACCGCCAGAATATGTTCTGCTGCCCGGCTGTTTATATTCTCTGTCACCCAGGGCAGAAGTTCGTTTCGGATCTTGTTCCGAGTGTAGTCATTTTCCTTATTTGTGGAGTCTTCGCACCAGGAAAGCTCCTGCTCATTTAAGTATTCCTCAATTTCTTTCCGTGAAACACATAATAACGGCCGGATAATATTCTCCCGCACCGGCCGGATCCCGGAAAGTCCGGCAAGTCCGCTTCCCCGGAACAGATTCAAAAGCACCGTCTCCGCATCATCATCTTCATGATGTGCGACAGCGATCTTCGCGCATTGATACTTTTCCGCAGTCTCTCCCAAATGATGATATCTCAGGATCCGCCCTGCTTCTTCGCCCGATAAACCACGTTCCGCTGCATATTCTTCCACTTTCTCATGCGCCACGGTGAGCGGAATATTTAACCGCTCACAGAGTTCCATCACAAACCGCTCATCCCGGTCAGCCTCCGCTCCGCGGATCCCATGGTTCATATGAAATGCAAAGACTTTAATTCCAAGCTCCGCCGCCATCTCACGCAAAAGCAAAAGCAGGCAGACCGAGTCCGCGCCCCCCGACACTGCCGCCAGGACGCTGTCTCCCCGGTCTGTCATATGATTTTTCTTCATAAAGCTAAGAACTTTCTGCCGAAATCTGCCCGCTTTTACATCTGTTTTCACTGCTGTTTTTCCTGCCATTTTCTTCTCCGCTGTTTTTCCTGTAATGATATCTAAAATCTTTGTGCGTTTGTGATTACCTTTACCCGTATATTCCGCCCACCAGCACCGTCATATCATCCCGCGGCTCTCCCTCAAACGACAATGCAAACGTCAAGATCATCTCCGCCGTCTCCTGCACCCCCGTGTCGGGCAGACCATCCAGAAATTCCCGGAACGCTTTCTCCTTCTCCACTCCCGGCATAGCATCCAGGACTCCGTCACTGACCATAATGATCTTATCTCCGTCCCACAGCTTCCTCGATATCATCACCGGTTCCACGGGATTCAGCACTCCCGCCGGGACTGTTTCTGACTCCAGGACCTCTGCCTCGCCGCCGCCCCGCCGGTCCGGCAGTAAAAACGATGCCGCCGCCCCGAGCTTCATCATCTCCAGCACCCCCGTATAGAGGTTCACAAGTCCCAGATCCATCGTCGCCGGCCGGTCACCCATGCCATTCAGCAGGAGCACCGTGTTGATGAGCTTTAACGTAGACCGCGCCGAAAATCCCGTATCCAGAAGCTGCTCCGCCAGCTCCATGACCTGCTCGCTGTCAGCCCCAGCCGCCGGTCCGCTCCCCATTCCGTCGGAGAGACTCAACGCCACCTGCCCCGGCAGCGTGTTCCGGAACATATAATTATCACCGGAGACTTCTTCCCCCTCTTTCGGAGTCTTCGCGCATCCAAACAGGATCCGGTAGCTTCCCTTTTCGATGAGACGCACCATGGACGATTTTCTCGTGACCAGCGTCTTCCCATTCCTCGCCGGGATAAATTCCGCCCCCACAGCCTGTCCAAACAACGCCGCCATGTCCTTCACGGTCACACACCGTCCGTTTCCTGTCCGTGCCGTGAGGAATGCCTCCCGGCGTCCATCCCCATATTTCAAAACGAGCATGTCCTCCAGGGCGATCCGCCGTTTCCGAAATGCCGCCCGCACCGCCGGAACCAGCGCCTCCGTCACATCCGCCGCCTGCTCCATCTGCCCGGAGAACTCCCCCAGGATCCCCGCCATCTCCTCAAACTGCAGCATGACCGCGTCCCTGCTCTCCAGAAACCGGTTCTTCCAGGCGAGATTCATCGTGGACCGCCCAAGACTTCTATTTAATTCCCGCAGATAATCCGTTTTCTTCCGGCACCGGTCCAGGAACTCCCTGGGCATGTCCGGATATTCCAGAGCGCCCTTTTTCTCGAAAGAGCGAAGCAGATAATAGAGAAAATAGTTCTCCCCGTCCTGATCCTCCAGGCATTCCTGTTTCATGCCACAGCGGTCGCAGCTCCCGCAGACCATGGACGCCGCCGATTCCAGTGCCGCGATCCCGTCCTCCCTGGAAAGTCCGGGATCTTCGCCGGAATTTTTCATAACCTTCGCAAGCTGTCCTAATGACTCAGATATCTCCGCAAGCCGCCCCGCCGCATAGCCCCCGGTCCCGGACAGCTTTCTATGTACCTCACGATTTCCAAACACAAAAATCCCTCCTAACCTGCGTACCCTGTCACAAAGACCGTTCCGATCTCCATGACCAGCTTTAACGGCGCAGAATACGCCATTTTATTATATGCAGGCAGGCGGGAAATATTTGTCGGATTCCCGTATTTAATTTTTAAAAGTTAGTGACATGATTCGCCCTAGCTTGATTCATCGGCCTTAAACAGAATTTCATCCTTATTTACAAGCCCCAGTTTCTCTTTCGCGACCTTCTCAATATACTGCTTCGTCTGAACATACACGCGGTACTCCTCGAGTTCCGCGGCTCTCGCCTCTTCCTTCGCGAGGGACTTCTCAAGCGCCTGTTCCCGCGCCTGATATTCCAGATCGCGTTCTCTCAGGGAAGCGCCGCCGATATGGACTACCACAGCAAGACTCGCTACGACCACCGTGATTCCAATTAACGCCATCCGGTTGCTCAGACTGTTTTTCGATTTTCTTTTATTTCGTCTGTTCCGGTTTTCTCCCATGATTTCTCGCTTCCTTCTAGATTTTCCCTCCCGTTCTAACCAACAAAACGATTCTATCTTTTAATCTTATACCATTTTTTCAGCTTTTTCAATAGCTGAAACACATTCCGGCTAATGATTTTATCATAAAAAATCATGCCGAAAAACACACACGCAATGATGTACGCCCGAACAATACCGCTGTTCTCGTAAAACAGCAGAAGAAACGTCATGACAGCCGCATAGATCCAGTAAAAAAAATCCTCGATCCCCGTCCACAGCCGCCCATGGGGAACAAAAAAGCGGAATAGCCGCAAAAAGTCATAACTCGCCATCAAAATAAAGCCGAGCACCGTACTCATGCCAACCAGGCGGACTTCCAGAGTAAGATAGGGACTCACAAGGCACCTCCGAGTTTAAATTTCCTGCTTATTTTCTCTTTCATGGTCTCATTTTTCGTCACATGATCTATTTTCTGCGGTTACCTGAATTTTTCCTCATGAACTCTTTCATCACTGCTTTTCCACTACTTAAATAATTTTGCAAAAAATGATTCCCCGCTCTTCGCGCCGCCGCCCGCCGAATACACAAGGCTGTCCGTCCTGCCCTCAATATCGATCTCACCTTTTTCCAGACTCAGCCGGTTTACATGGAGGTCTTTTCCCTTGATGGTCAGAAGTCCCATGTCCGTGTCCAGCACGATGGTGTTCTCGTCAAAGGAGATCACATCCAGGATCCCCGTGAGATTTCCCTGATTCCGATTATTCAAAACGATCTTATGCGCCATTCCCGGATTCTCTTCCATAAAAACCTCCTGTATATGTAAATATGTTTTAAATATATGAAGTAAAAAAATTTTTATGCTGTTTTTCACTTTTGGCATATTGAAATACATTTTTGCATATGCTACAATATCGGTAACCAGAAATGAAATTGTATCCATGCAATTCACAAGCGAAAACCCCAGAGAGGCCATTCTCTGGGGTTTTCATTTGGGCTAATTGCCACTGTCGTTTCCGTCTAACCACTTGCAAATATAGTATGCGATCACACTTGCCATAACGGAAACCAGAAATGAAATTATCGACTCCATGCATTCACCCCCTTTCTGTTGCCAGATTGGGTGTGACAACGAGTCGATTATATCATATGGATTCACTTGAATCTATGGACTCCGGTATAATAAAGAGTATGTTTTGGTATGTTTTCGCGCCTTACATAAAAACCTCATCAGTTTTCACTGTGAGGTTTTTCCTAAATATATTCAAACATTTCCTTCGTATCTTCCTTGCGGATCGTCTCCTGCACGCTCGTCACACGGACCTTGACGGCTTTTGTTCCGAATGCCACCTCAATCACATCTCCGACCTTAACTTCCGCGCTGGCTCTCGCAATCTTATCATTCAGCATCACACGGCCGCTGTCGCACGCCTCGTTCGCCACGGTTCTGCGCTTGATGATACGGGATACCTTCAGATATTTGTCTAAACGCATAACTGCTCCTTTTCCCTCCAGCACCGTGCTTCATTCCGGAACATACATGTTCCGCCTTGAACGCCCCGGCTGGAGCATTACCTGAAAACAATTACCCCCTCCGCAATACGCATATCACGGAGGGGATCCAAACACGTGCTGCCTACACAGCCACTTTTATCATTCTAAACAGAATTAAGCGTTAACCATATCCTTTAAAGCCTTACCAGCTTTGAATTTCGGGTTCTTGGAAGCTGCGATCGTGATCTTCTCGCCTGTAAGCGGGTTTCTTCCCTCTCTAGCCTCTCTCTCGGATACCTCGAATGTACCGAAGCCAACTAACTGTACCTTCTCACCTTTAACTAACTCTGCTGCAATAACATCTGTGAAAGCCTTCAGTGCCTTCTCAGCATCTTTCTTGGAGAGTTCTGCCTGCTCAGCAACTGCTGCGATTAATTCTGTCTTGTTCATTTGTTTTATTTCCTCCTAAAATTCATTTCAAACCTGCGGACAAAGCCTGCCCGAAGGACCTTTGCATTGCACTCTTACATTTATATATGTTTCTGCATTCTTTGTCAAGGATTTTTGCCCGTTTTTGCCGTGTTTTTGCGCACTTTTCGTCAGTGTGCGGCGGCCCGTTTTTTCTTTTCCTCCCGCTCCTGTTTCTTGATCGCTTCCCAGAGGTCCTTCTCGTTCTCCACCTCCGGAATCTCGCCTCCGAAGACCCGTGGATGGCGGCGGATCATCTTCTCGCAGATGCCGTTCACCACATCATCCACGGTAAAATTTCCCTGCTCCGCCTCGATCTCACTGTGGAACATGACCTGGAACAGGACATCCCCCAGCTCCTCGCAGAGATTTTCCGTGTCATGAGCATCGATCGCCTCCAGCACCTCCGCGCATTCCTCCACGAGATGCTTTTTCAACGTGTCATGATCCTGCGCCCGATCCCATGGACAGCCATCCTCCGCACGCAGTGTCTTCATGATCTGCTTTAAGTCCTCGAATGTATACATAGTATTTCCTCACCTTATCCGTTTTCATTCATTTTTCTGCTGTTTCGAGCCTCTGACGATCGCCCGGTCCTCTCCCCGTCGTTTCCGCCTACGTTCTCCGCCAACAGTTTTAAATACTATTTTGTAACTATTCAGTACCTTCATAGTTACGTGCAAAAATCCATTCCAGATCAGCTTCGCTGATGGGATTTTTGCCTTCCAGCCTATGTTTTCTTACGGTCATCGCAGCAAGTGCGCAGACCTACTGAACAGTTACACTATTTTCTACTATCATTGTAACTGGATTCTATTTCTCTGGCAATATGCATTCTGTTTTTTAACTGCAATCCATCACCGTCCATTTGTTCCAATTTAATCCGCACCAAACATACTCCACTTGTCCTCCTGAAATCTTTTATTTTTTCTACATATTTGCACCAATTGACGATTCCATGAAAAAAAGTTATACTCTTAATTGTCGTGTCTTTTGACATATCATCATTCTAATTGAGCTATTCCTCGATTACAATTTCACAGGAGGACATCATGAATATCACACAAAAACAAAAGGGCATCCTCTTTATGATCCTGTCCGCGCTTTCTTTCGCCTCCATGCAGGTCGTTGTCCGTATGAGCCGCGAAATTCCAACGATGGAGCAGATCTGCGTCCGCAATTTCTTCATCCTGATCGTTTCCTTTTTCATCATCCGTAAAAAACGTGGTTCCTACTACGGCCCGAAAAAATACCAGCCGTACCTGTTCGGCCGCTCTTTCTTCGGATTTCTGGGCCTGATCACGCTGTTCTACGCCTCCAGCCATGCTGCACAGGGAGATGTCACCGTATTAAATAAGCTCTCCCCGATCTTTGTCACACTGCTGGCGGCTGTGTTTATGAAGGAGAAGCTTTCCCCGATCCAGATCCCGGCGCTGGCACTGTCCGTTATCGGCGCATTCATCGTATTCCGTCCGAGCTTCCAGTCCGACCCATTTCCGCTGGTAGTCGCGCTGCTCTCCGCCATCACATCCGGCGTTGCGTACACGTTTCTCGGCTACTTTAAGGGAAAAGTCGACGGAATCACCGTTATCATGCACTTTTCAACCTTCAGCGTGTTCGGTTCCCTGCCGTTCGTCATCAGCAATTTCGTTATGCCGGACCCGCGCCAGTTTATGCTGCTCATGCTGATCAGCCTCTTCGGCTCCCTGGGCCAGGTATTCATCACCTACGCTTACCGCTTCGCCCCGGCATCCGAGATCAGTATCTACAACTACTCCGGAATCCTGTTCAGCATCGTTCTCGGCGCAGCGATCCTCGGCGAGCCTGTAAAATCCACCTCGATCCTCGGCGGCGCATTGGTTGCGATTGCTTCGATCATGGTGTATATCTATGGGAATTCGAAGAAGCAGACTGGGAAATAAAGTTCTTTCAGCCCAAACTAGCGTAGACCGAATAATTACGTGTATAAAGAATGTCAGAATCCGAAAAGTCTGCCCGCATGAACATAGTCTGGATACACTGTTCACCTGCGGAACCGCCACCGGCAGCTTCTTCCGGATGCATGGCAATTAGAAATGTGCATTTGCATAATGCCTTTTATTTAGATCGTTTGTAACTATTCAGTACCTTCATAGTTACACGCAAAAATCCATTCCAGATCAGC